>JUEG02000595.1_pt1 | contig 18675 bp, 11 predicted proteins | sample 432341 | NCBI WGS metagenome assembly JUEG02 (sample SAMN02953476, study PRJNA257561) | rock porewater metagenome | biome: terrestrial; feature: Opalinus Clay rock; material: porewater; isolation source: Opalinus Clay rock BIC-A1 borehole | place: Switzerland: Mt Terri URL, St-Ursanne ...
TTTTAGCGATAGATAAAAGTTTTTTAAGTCAGACTCTGAGTAGATAAATCCTTTAGAAGAAACATAAGACTTAAGGTGTTGGATTAATTTTTGGGGCGAGATATTTCTATTAAAAGAATTGTTAGTAATGATTTCCACTCTATAAATAAACGGTTCGCCCGTTTCGTAAAAATCGAGAGATTCTGCCACCTGGTCTATTGCTATAACAGTTTCATTATCATTATCTAATACATTAGCGCCTTCCTTTTCCACAAATAAACCGTAGCTAGATTTTAATTTTTGAGCTAAAAGTTGTCTTAGCTCTTTATTAGGGTCATACCTTAGTTGCAGAGTATCGCCGGTAACTTCTTTACGATCTATATTTGTTAAGGACGCCTTATAAGGGACATCTTGAATTAATAAGGTAACCTCTTTTTTGTTACCGCGACCTAAATGAAACCCACCATTTGCCTTTTCAAATTCCCCTATAAATTCACTGGGAATATGTGAACCGTAGTTAAAAATCGATTTGTCCACTTTCTTCCGGCCAATCAAACCTGGTATATTGTTAGGTTTAGACCAACTTCTAACCTTTTTTGACAATTTTGGTAGGAGGTCATCCTGTCGAATTAAAATTTCCTTTACTTCCTTTGCTTCGTTTACGATATCAAGTCCAAATATTGATGTAATCTGCAGTTCTTTATCTGGATAAGTATCTAACAGCGCTCTAACTAAAGAATATACCTGCTTTTTATTAGAAATTAAACTATTAGCCTGATTAGGTTCCCCTTTAGTCATTGGACCAATAAAAGTCATATTATAAGTGTTTGGATATGGAATCAAGTCTTCTCTTTTAACTGAATCCGACAAGACTAGTTCCACCTTTAACTTAACTCTATAATAATTGGGTTTACTGCTATCATAACCCTTGGAGAATGGTCCTTTAGAAACTGTGCAAATAGCTCTTAAACCGGTTTCCCACTGAGGTTTATCTCCTCCAAGAACAAAAAAGACTACGTCTTCTTCTTTTGTGAGTTCATAATGGTTAGATATTGAACCAAATTCAAATTCTTCTTTTCCACTCAATAACTCACTTACTAGTTTTGGGTCATTGGTTCTAAACGAAAAATAGTTCTTTTCAGACATCAAATTAACCTCCTCAAGATCTGCAGGCAAAACAATAAAATTACCATCACTTGTTTCTTTAGAGATAACCCCTAAACCTAGACTTTTGTTAATGCCTTTTCCCATGTTATACAATATACCGATAGGGTACTTATTCTCCATGGCAAAACGAGTAGCTTTTATATCGCTTAGAGCCCTTTTGTCATTCAGACTGTTAGGTGGCCTAACTATTATTTCGCTAAACTGTCCTGCTTCTTTGTCTATCCATTTTATTTGTTGACCATAATTATTGTCTTTTTCTGTGGCTAAATAGGACAAAACTGATTCCCAGCCCTTAGGCTTATAAAGACCTCTAATTAAGTCATGCAAGTTATGCACTTTAGACACTAATTCATCTTGCGGCAGTCCTTTTATTGACGTTGCTCCTGTCAGTACACAATTTTTTAGCTTTTTAAACTTTAACAGCAATCCTAAATGAACCTTATCTGCAGGAAAATTTGCAATCATTTTTTTACCTCTTTTTCGTTATTTTAAGCTAACTGAACTTTGAACTAAGAGTGCTTTCCCATTCCTATCAACAGTTATGCTTTTATGAAGAAAGTTCTAGGTTATTTCATTTAATCACAAGGTAAAAGAAAACTATACCGAAATAATGACTAACCGTTTAATCTTTTTTTTATCTTAAGCAATTATATGTAAGCAGTCCATTCCTAGCCTTTCTTCAATTTTTAATTAGTTTACGTCTATTTTCTGAATTTTGTTTTAAAACAAGATTTTTAATAAATTCCAAATCCTTAAAATCTTTAAAATAAAACTACTTTTATGTTAAATTATACCACACGATCTCTTTCCGGTAAATTTGATACTAAACAAATTGATTACTACCTTGGTTCTCTACTGATATTAAGATGGCTAGTGAAAAGCATTAAAGTAAACACACGACAAAGATAACCTCATTAACAGTCACTCAGTCTATTACACATACTCATTACCCCTTTGTTTGAAATATGCTTATCAATTGGTCTAAACAAAGGTACTTCTCTCAATACGTCAGGCTACTACAACCCTGAAAAAAAGAAAGAAAATAAAGAAGAAAAATTTGTTATTTTGTAATTCCGTCTTCAGTGTTATAATTATTAAATATATAAAATATTAAGGTTGAATTGTTTTGGTAGTACTTCGGGTGGGATTAGATAAAGGTACTGGCAGAATAAGTTTTCAGAGTTAAAAGAAAACTCTTACACATTTCTAAATTTTTAACGATATAGTTTTTTTAATTAACTTACATAAGGAGAAATATACAGAAATGAAGTATAAAGTTGGAAGTTTATTCGCTGGTGTTGGAGGTATATGCCTCGGATTTAAAAATGCTACATTTAAAAATTACCATTTTAAAATGGCGTGGGCTAATGAAATTGATGAATATGCTTCAGCAACCTATAAACATAACTTTGCCCACCCATTAATAGAAGGTGATATTGAAAAAATTGTAAAACCTTCCCGGGAAGAAAATCTGGAATTAAGAGCACAATATAGTGAAAAACTTAAAGAGATCTTAAGTCATAAAATTGATGTGTTAACAGCTGGATTTCCATGTCAAGCCTTTAGCATTGCCGGACATAGAAAAGGGTTTGATGACCATAGAGGCAACCTATTTTTGAGCATCCTAGACTTAATTACACTGTTAGGTCAAAAACATGGAAAACCAGAGGTTTTGTTTCTAGAAAATGTTAAAAACCTAAAATCTCATGAGAATGGCAGAACTTATAAAGTTATAAAAACTGAGCTAGAGAAGCTAGGATATTCTGTGAAGGAAAAAGTAATAAATACTAAAGATGTTTCCAGATTGCCACAAAATCGAGAAAGGATATATATTATCGCTTTTCTTGATTTAAAAACAGCAAATAACTTTACAATGTTTGATAATCTAGATGACTTTAAGTTGCTTAGAAATGAACAGCAAAGAGTAAAAGATATCCAAAATGTACTTGATCTAGATTTAACAAAAAAAGAATCTGAAAAGTATTATTATACAAAAGCGAAATATCCAGGCTATTTTTTATCACAGAAAGAGTACTTCTCTCTAGATTCAACTAAGAGGAAAGATACTAGAATTAATATTGAAGAAGATATTTTAGAGGAGTTTCAGTTCTATCAAGTAAGAAGGGGTATGTACATTAGAAAAAACATGAATGGAGTATGTCCAACACTAACGGCTAATATGGGTACTGGTGGCCATAATGTAGCCTTAATAAAAGTTAAGGATGGAATTAGAAAGCTCACACCATCCGAAACCTTTAAGTTACAAGGGTTTCCAATAGGAAGAGGTTATGAGCTACCTGCTACCTATAAAGGAAAAAGCTTTGCTGATGGAAGGTTATATAAGCAGGCTGGTAATGCAGTATCAGTGGATGTAGTAACTGTAGTAGCCCAAGAAATCTTAAAAGCATTACATAAGTCCAAAGAGAAATAAGGTTTTCTTATTTCTCTTTGCTAATTCCTTTAACTCCCCTGTCTTGTTGCTAATTTTTTCGACGTACAATTCATTTAAATAGAGTTTTGTAAACTTTCAAAACAGGTCCCATAACGCACCTAGTTCAATAAACTAAATCCATCTTTAGTAGCCATTTTTTGATTGTCACGGTGGCAAACTTTTTGATTGACACTAGCATTTGGTTTTTGATATTCCTATAAATACTGATTTATATAGCTTTATCTATTATAGAAATAACATGATGTGCAAATTTTTCTGTTAATCGAATTTTATCTGCTCCAAAATTTAATGCACCGAGAGTTTTTCCACCAACATAAGTAATAGGTGTATCTGACTTGTATGAAGTCTGTATACTGGAAATGGTATTTTGAAAAGCATTCCATCTTTCACTATATTTAGGGCAAATATTTTTTGCTTTGACCTCCCAAGGCCATCTATTTAATTCTCCTTCCGAATAGTAAGGCTCTTCAAGTACTTCGAAATAACCTAATAATTTAGCTGTTCCTACCGCATAACAAATCAATATATCCCCAACTCTTACAGCTACAGGTTTTCTTTTAGAAAAATGGAGTTTTTCTATATCACTTGATAAAGTTCTGCTTATGGAAAAAGGATTGTCTAACCAACCTACTGGTTTTAAAAAGAATCGTTTATCTGAATTACTTTGCTCTACCCTAGGCTTGATAATATCACTAATCTTTAGAGTAAACTTTGGTTCTTTGATCTCATCCATTTTTTCTCTAGCATAACTATCGATTCTTGAAATAATTTTTTCTAACTCATCCCTAGAAAGTGCGTGACTACTTAAACTACTGACTTCTATTATCAATTTCTTTAACGCAACAGAATCGTCTATTATCACACCCCATTCATGGTTTTGTCCAAGCCCAGTTTCAGTAAAGTTAGCTGATGTTATTATGCCTCGTAACGGTTCTCCATCTTTTAACACAATATAAATTTTACCGTGCAATTTATTATCAATATGTACTTTATAATCAATCTGATATAACATACAGTTACGGCAAAACGAATGAAGTGAGTTTGCCTTTTTAAATAAGTCAGGGTTATTATCCTTTAATGTGGTTGTTAAAGAAATATGTGTTAAATTCATATCCTTAATTTCATCAAAGAAAATATCAAAGGATTCCATTAAAAATGGACTTATTATATGAAGCTGATTCGTGCCTGATAACATGTATTTAATATGATTGAAGTGATTTGAAGTAATATTATTTAATATTTTCACATAACACCTCTATGTTAAATAAATTATAAATTGTGTAAATATTGCTTTTCTTTCAAAATTACTATTTTTATAACAATTTCCAAATGGTATTAGAAACGATTAAGAAAATATTAAAATCGTTCAATATATTTCTTCTGGAATCGCCCCTTCATATAGTACTCAATTTCAACAATCCTCAATTCAATATTGATTTCGTAATAAACGCCTAGCATATATCGACAAACATGGTCTGGAAAAGTTTCTCCATCATAACTCCAAGTATCATCAAAAGTATCTTTTGTTAAAGCTATCAACCTATCTTTATCTTTATTTTTTTCTTTCTCAGACTGCGTAGACTTCTTCATCTCAATTGCAATTAAGTTATCTTTTTCGATACTTTCTCCTCTACTATGCACGATAATATCGCAAGTAATATTAATAACTTTCTCTTCAGAATTCTTTATCGTCTTAAGCTTTCCATCATTTCTATTATACTCCACATCTACATGGTAAGAAGAAAAGGCCGTTTTTCTTATTTCATTTGTTAAATACTTCATTAACTCCCCACATAATGAACGTTCTGATACATCGCTTAAAATAAATCTTTCCTGTTCTCTAAGAAAACTTTTACTAGCTCTCTCAAAAATTCCAACTAACTCATGTATCATATAAATATTACCTACCTCACAACATAAATTTTACATTAAACAACTTTAATCCCTGTGCTATAACGACTAAAATAGTTATTTTCTAATCACACCAATAAGTCAACAACCCTAAACCCTTATCATTATTTGCATATCTTAAAAACTCAACATAAAACTGACTTACAGTATCAACATATTTATGCGTGCGCAATAAATCCATTTCATCTCTTTTATCTATGTCATCAATTGAATCTTCTAGGAATTCTTTTCCGTTTTCAATCATCAAGAGCTCATTTTGGTTATGATTAGATAATTTCTATTTCATTCTCCTCAAACCAGTTTTCCGCTAAAACATGTTTCCTTACCTTTTCCGGCTCCGCTGAATAAGCAATAATCGCTAAAGCTTTCTCAGCGCGACTACATGTTACATAGAAAAGACGCCGTGTTCGATTAATACTAGTATCATTCCCTTTCTGTTCATTTGTCAAATCAGTCTGTGTTTTCTCTTTAGCTCCAAACAGCTTTTCATAACTGAATAAAAACCCTCGGGATTCGTTGTCATCAATAATAACCATGACACGCGGAAATTCAAGGCCTTTAACCCCTTGATGTGTTTCAAAATTTGTCTGTCCTGTTATATAAGAATCATATGCTCCAATCTGACTGAAGGGGGTGCTTAAACATTTGTCCCAAGCAGCTATCTCTTTTTCTTCTCTTCCATTATTGCGTTGGTTTTCTTCTTCAACATCAACAACAGTTTGTTCTTCACAATCTCTAAAAGCTAAAGGATATACGCTATCCGGAATATCAAATAATTTTGTTTTTGCGACACACTTCAAAACATCGATACTTGTTGGTTCTTTGTAGCCGTCCCAAAGAGATAGTAGTTGATTTACAGCATCTCTGGCATTTTTTATGTGGACTAGCTGAGAAGCACCACCTATTTGCATGATTTTTTTACTTATCAGTGGTGAATACTTCCGTACAATTTGAGCTATAGCAAACTGATCTTCTTTTTCTTTTGCTTTTTGGATCGGTAGGACTATTTGTCTAAAAAGCCTCAGTCCAGGAAGCGAGCCATCCAATAATCCCGTTTTTAGCGTGTCTATTTGATAGAGTGGCTCAAACATATTCAAAAATCCTATTCGACTGGCTGCCATGTGGTGTTCAAGAATTAGCGTCTTGTAATCTGCATCGGCTCCGGTCCACAACAGGTCATTAGTGATTGTGGCCATTCGTTCTGCCACACTTTTTTCTGCACTTTCTTTGTCTGTTGCGGAAGGAAAAATAAACAAACGGACAACGCCATCTTGCTTATCCGTTCTTGACTTTTGCTCTTGCTCATCAACTGCAGATCGGATTTTATTAATAAGTTTAACTATCCGAGGCGGGCAACGATGATTCATGATTTTAGCTGGTTTTGCCCAATCTTCAGGTAGGTTTATCCCAAGATCCACTTTCCCATCAGTATAAATTCTCTGCATTGTATCACCGAATAACCCTAAAGAAACGCCCCTAGTATGCTTACGTTGAACTTCAAGAAAAGCATTCATGAGCTCTTTATTGGTGTCTTGACTTTCATCAATCAGAAGAACAGGGAATTTCATTATTAAAATCTTTTGCATCAAGAACTTGTTGGTTAGAAAGTAAGCCCCAATACTTATTACTTCAGTATGATTTAGAGAATCTCTGCCTCGGTTATCGCCATTTGGACTATAAGTAAATCGTTGAATCTTTTCTAGACTTTGAATGCGCTTATTCTTATTATTAATACTCTTTTCGCGATCCATTGCAGCTTTGGTTCCTGCACGCCCTTTTTGTTGCAGTGATTGTAGCTCTTCTATTTGGATACGAAGATTATGACGTAACCACTCTTTGATGTCTTTTTGATAACTACTAATCAAATTCCACACAAAACTATGGATGGTCGACACTGCAAATAATGGATCATAATCAAGTCTACTTTTGATTTCATCGCAAGCGACATTAGTATATGTAATAATAGCGACACGCTGACCGTGTAATCGCAAGTGCTTGCCATTTTTTTCGCGAAATTTCTTTAGAATATTCACCAAAGATCTAGTTTTACCAGATCCTGCCCCCGCGAACAAAAAAAAGCTTTTTGGATTGTCAAGATTTAGACAGTTAGTAATCTCATCATCAACATGATCATCAATGTGGTTATCATCCTTAAGTTTTATTTCTGACATTGGGTACTCTCCACTTCAACCGCCTCAGAAGGCTTAATAATTTGAGCTAAATTTTCTTTTTGTTTCCTTTGTAATTGCTCCTGCAACCAAGAGAGACCTTCGTTGATATAAGTGGGAACTTTAAGTACTGTAGGGTCCCGTAAAAAGAGAAGCTCAAGAGCGAATTCCGCCTTTTTTGCACTTTTTAAGGCATTGAAAAATTCCATACCCAACTCAGAAATAGTCTGTTTTTCGTTGATTGCTACTTTGAATTTCTTTATAAGTCCAGTTCCATTTAGGTCTTTAAATAGGGCTAAATTATCAAAAACCAAAGCATCTTCAAATGTATTTGAAAGAACTTCTTCCAAAGCCCCGTCATCTTTCAGCTTTACATTTACGGGACATTGATAGGCTACTCTTACCGAAAAAGAATCGTCATATTTCTTCACCTTATCGGTAGATTCTAAATCCAACAATTCATCAATCTTATCTTTACAAGGTACCCATGTTTTTAAAGTGCTATTTCCAGTTGTAAATCCTTGATTTCTGCGCGGTTGAATAGCTGAATAATTATTGTTAGGGTCTGCAGAATCCAAATCGGTAATAATTAGACTAGTTAGCCCTAAATGCTCTATTAGTGGCTTTAGGCGATGAGCATGACTTCCTCCAATCTCGAGTAACGAAACATAACTTTCATTTAGTTTCCTGTAGTGTTGACGAATAAAGTGAGGAACCAGCATTCGCTCTGCTGGGCCTTCGAAAAGTATTGCCGCATCAGCGAAGAACAAATCACAATGTGTCGACTCAAGATAGCGGGCCACAAATCGTTCTGTCTCATCACCAGTACCAAATACTTCGGATAGATTTATGACAGTAGAAGTTGGTATTTCGGTATAATTATTTGCAGGTTTCCTCTTAAAATAACGGAGGCTTGCAAAATTCATTTCATGAGCAATATGGCCTGAATGGGTACTAACAACTAATTGAGTTTTCAAAACACTTTGAGACTTTAAACCTTCATTATTACATAAAACTTCGTAAGCTTTACGGATGAAAACTTGTTGAACTTGTACATGCAGATGTGCTTCGGGTTCTTCTACCAAAACGAGATGTAATGGAGGTAGGAAGAAATCACTTTTTTCACTCGAAATTTTCTTCGCTACTTTCCCTACCTGCATCCATTCATCCCTAAACCGCATTAGCTTAAATATCATGGAAATTAAGTTTTGGTACCCTAAGCCATTGTACTGTTCGGGAAGTCTCAATTTAACGTTATCTGTTTCAGAATCTTCGCCCATCAGTTCAAATTGAACAGCTGAGTTATGATCAAGTCCATCCATAGGTTTTATTTTTGTCGAAATAGTTATTCTAGGATCCGAAAACCCAGGGTATCCTAAACTCTCAAGTTCATCAAGAGCATTTTTAAACCCTTGGAGCAATTTTTTATCAAAAGAGTCCTGAGCAATTTCGATAGCCTGTAAAGCCTCAATATCAGCGGGGTCAGGTAGTTCTGCTGGGTTTAAATGTTTATTATAATATGTTCTTAGCTGTGACGAAAGAGTTCCAGATATTTTATTGTTTGATTCATTGTCTTCAGATGGGTTTGTCTTATTATCCGGATCAGAAAATCCTCGTTGAGCATTAATATTATGAATAAGAATTAAGTCTTTAAGCGGATCCCCATCTATAAATTCACTGTCAGGTGAAAGCTCCTGAGTCTTGGCAATGCCATTTTCCGGTGGTAAACATTGTGATGGATCAAGAGCATATGCTCGAACGGTGAAGTGATTTTTGATTTTCTTTTCAAGAAACTCTCGCAAAGTTCTGGGCCATAGCTCCAAAGAAAATGATTCTCCACCTTGTGCTGACTTAGCAGCAGTTGTAGTTTCCCTAGCCGATTTACTTGAAACGCAGTAGTCTTTGTAAATATCCTCAATGTTTTTTGGTTCAAACCTTAATCGAACACCAAGTAGTCCACCTTCCCAATCTAAAGTTGGGATTAGATGTGTTACATAGTGAATTTCATTATCCTCAATCTGTAGCCATACATCCATTGTGGGCAAAAAAGTCTCGAACTCATTTGTGGAAAAATCAAGAAGTTCCACATCATTTGTTTCCCATTTTTGCCCAATTTTGTTTATCCCTATCCAATTCGATAAAGTAAAATCGTTTGTAGAAAACTCATCCTTTCGAATTAAGAATTTGACTAAAGCTTCCATAGCAGATGTTTTTCCACTATTGTTTGCCCCAACAAACAAAGTGGTTTGATCTGCAAGTTCTATACGACAAGATTTTAACTTTTTGAAATTTTGAATTTCTACAAATGCAATGTGCATTAATTACTCCTCACATTCTAATTTTATATTCCAATTATTATTTATAAGCAGACTATTTCAACTATAATTATTTTACGAACATAAAAAAGGGCTAAAATCGAGCTATATTAAACAACTTTCTTCATCCTTCTAACCCATATTATTTATTACCTCTCATTATCTTCAATATCTCTTCTCCAAACTTTTCAACCTTCTTATCACCAAAGCCCCTAATCTTTAATAGTTCTCCTTTAGTTTTAGGCTGACTAGCTACTAAAGCATCTAACTGTTCATTATTAAATATGTAATAGGGTGGGATCTTCTCCTCACGAGCTGTAGCCAATCTGTAGTCTTTAAGTGCATTATATAGTTGCTCGCCATCTTTAACTGTAAAACTTTCTTTTACCTGCTCTTTAACAATTGCGCCAATATTACCATAGGCACTTTTGACCGGTAAGAAATCACTAATTTGGATATCATACTTTGATTTGTAATCATAACTTATTGGATTGTCATGTTTAATTAGAAAATCTGCAACCTCGTGCATGTATTTTTCCAATAAACATTTCTCTTCTTCTAGCTCATTATAGAGTTTCTTTAAGAAAGGGATAACCTGATCGTACTTATAAATTTGCTTAGCAACATGCTCTGGACATTGAGATTTATCAATAATTGTTTTTGGGTTCGCCATGACCACCAAAGACCTATAAGGCATATTCTTAATTATATTTTCCTTTAAGAGAACTTCCTTTAAAATGTCTACATGTCTTTCGTTTTGGGAAACAGGGCTATACATTCCCTCTTTTCTTGTTCTTCGTTTGCGCTCTTCTATAACTCTAATAAAATCCCCATCTTGATTTATTGTGATGTTACCATATAGTTTTTTCGTTTCTAACACACAAATGAACCTGCTACAAATAAGTATAAAGTCGAACTGGGCCACATAATCTCCATACTCTAACCGAATATCGTGCAAGCATAACATTGGCAAGAAAGAGTTTTTGAGTTCGAAATGAACCTTTTTTTCTCCTTCAATGCCATACTTTAAGTACATAATATCTCTTTCAATTAAGTCCTTTTTACTACCGTCTTTAAGTCTTTTGGATAACGATGTTAGGTCATCTAGTTGTTTATTATTTAGAGAAAAGTCCTTAACAAATGTTGGACTTGTAATTTTACGCTTAATTATTTTATCTACAGCTTTAAAGAATAACGACACATCCGTACCCCCTATTTTTTACTTGATAAAGATATACAATATAACCATAATTTTCTAGACTTTACCTTTTTTCTACAAATAAGGGGCTAATTCCTTTAATTATCCGTTAATATCCTGATTTTCGAATAAAAAAACAGCACCACTTTCATGGTGCCACCAAGGTATCCCTACATCCCGTACTTATAAATCTAGCATAATAATATGGTACTAAAATCACACAGCAACCCGATTGCCCCCCAATAAATCGGCAATACCTGGGTCACAAGTAGTAAAAATGACCTGATTATTCTTGGCAAACTCCGTGATTAGTTCTGCTGCCTTCTCTCTTCTATTAGGATCTAAATTTACTAAGCAATCGTCTAAGACCACTAAGCCTTCTCTTCCTTCAAACAAGTAGTCCAGAATGGCAAACCTAAGGGCAAGTAAAACCGTATCATAGGTGCCCGCAGATAGGAGGTTTACAGGCATAGTACGCTTACCACTACTCATAATTTCAATCTCAAAGTCTTCACTTATTTCCCCTGCTGCATAAGAACCATTAGTAAGAACAGAAAGATATTTGCTAAAAGAGTCATTCAGTGGTTTGAAAGAGTTTGTATCTATTTCTTCTAACTTCCTGCTTAGGACAGTTCGTACTTTGACCAGGTTCTTTAAACGAGCCAAGCTCTTATTAAATTCTTCTTCTGCAACTTCAGACATTGGCAAAAGTTCTTCGTAAGAAATATCGGGTAACTTGCTTTGCAGGTCATAGTATTTTTCACTTTTATTCCGTTCAGAGTCTCCCAATCGTTCTAGGTTTTCACGTAACCCAAGCAGTTTTGTTCTAAATTCTTCAGCAGAAGCAAATTCATCGGGAAGTTGAGCCAAACCTGTCAATTGTTCTTTCTTTTCCTTAAGTTGCCTTAAGGTATCGGCCAACAAATCAATTATATCGTCACAGGTTCCATAGCTTTTTTCCCAAGCCCTAATTGTAGTTTCAAGAGAACTAATCTCTATTTTTAAGTCATTTATTTGCCCGGTTAGCGAATCCTTTTCCATCTCGATGTCCTGAACAGCCCTGGCTTTTAGATCTTGTAGCTCAGCCAATTGTTGCTCCAAATCCTTTAGGTTGGTCTCGCCCAGTAAAGCTTTGATTTGTTCTTCTAAATTTACAATTCTTTGTTCTAGTTGTTTAGACTCGCGGTGCTTTACTTCTAGTTCAGTCAGATCAGCTACCTGATATTTTTCTAAGATCTCTTTTTGTTCCAGTTCAGCCTTGAGGCATTGTCCTCTAAGAGTTTCAAAGTCAATCTCTCCAGCTTTTACTTCTAACTCAAAACTGCCTTCAATTTCAACCTTCAAATAGCCACTAGAAGTAAATTCAGTGCTTTCCGAAACTTCTTCTTTCTCCCCAAGACCTTTAGTTATGTAAACTTTTCTATCTGATCTAATTAAGCTACCGATTAAGGTGGCAGCTTCCATGGAGGCCTTAGCTCTAAGAACTGTGCTTTGAAGTTCCTTAAGTCTCTTTAAATCTTTTTCCTCAATGGTCACTTGACCATTCTGTTCAACTTGTATTTGGTTAATTTCCGTGGCTTTTTCTTTGACTTTAGCGACTAAGGCTCTTACATCCTCAGCTTTTTCTATTCTTTTGGCGATCTCCAGTTCACTCTTCAAATTTCCCTCTTTTTTTTGAAGTCCTTCAATTCGCTCTTTATTCTCGATTAGCTTATTTTCTTTGACAGGGAACTCTTTATTAATTTCTCTGAGGACCTGTGCTTTTTCTTCCAGCCTTCTTAATTCCGGTTCAAGACTTGCCCGCTTAAAGATATCCTCCTCGATGCCACTGTATTTATCACTTTCTATTTTAATCAGTTTCTTTTCCTCACTGATCTTTTTAAGTTCTTCTGCGATAGCTGAGAATTGCTGTTCAATCTGTTGAGCGTATTCCATGTCATTTCTTATTTCTTCTTTTTTATAGTAACTTTCCAGCACCTTGCCTACACCCTTTTTCCAGGGGCTGTCAATACCTCGGTTTCCCTCAGGCCTGTTATTGCTGATATCCCAGCGACTTATCATATCCTCGTGTTCTCGGTCAACTCTTGCTTTAAGTCTTTCCAAAGAAATACCATCTAAGGCCATGATTGCTTTTCTGAGTAGGCCTCCGACAACCTCTGCTGTTTCTTCATCCCCGCTAATCTTTTCTAGTGCTTCCTTTAAGGCTTTTTGTTTAGCGAAAACAATATTCCCATAAGTGCCCTCACCATAGCGGAGTAGCTCTTTTAATTTTTCATTAATGGTTGTTTCAGCTTGAATCAATTGACCGTCAATATTTAAAGAGGCTTCAGCTGAAATTCCCCATTTTTTATCAATTTGATAGGTGCTCCCCATAACTTCAAAGGTTACACCGGCTTTCATGGAATCGCCATTAGGATAGGGCCTAAACCTTTGATTAAATTCCTTATCCTTGCTGTTGTTTTGTTTTAGCTGGTGACTCTTAAAAAGAGCAGCAAAGATACCTTCGATAACAGTACTTTTACCTGCCTCGTTAGGTCCTAAGATAACATTTAAACCATCGTTAAAATCTAAACTCTTATTTGTTAACCCACCGAAGCTTTCGCACTTAAACTGTTTGATTTTCATACAGCCTTGACCTCCTGAATAATTTCATAAGCAATTTGAAGTGCATCTTCATCCTCAACAAGTTCACTCAAGAGTTGATGTGGAAAAGAACCGACAGTAAATTCTTGGTCTATTATTTGACCTGTGATTTTAATGCCCAGCTTAGAATCGTTAATCTTCAAATGACCCAGTTGCTTGTCCAATTCTCTATAAAAAGTATCCCTGCGACTAAACAACTCAGGTTCAATTCTGCCTTCTAAGGTCAGTCTCAATATTGTTTTCTTAGCGTTATCCGTCAAATATATGGCTTTAGTTCTTTCAAAACTTTCTTCTGACTCAATAATTACTTTACGATCCATAAACTCATAGGTTCCCGTTTTTATTCTTTGAGCCTTAACCCTGCTATTGTCGTCAATCTCTAAAATCCAGGCACTACCTTCATGGGAACAGTCCAAACCATCGGGTTCTGGAGTGCCGGCATTGAAAATTCGTTGTCCACTAACAGTATCTTGATTGGGATAAGGAATATGGGTGTGTCCCAGTAACCATAGATCTATAGGGAGATTTTCTAATTCTTGTTTAGTCATATAGAAATACTCTTGTTTCATATCAGGAGACAGCCCTTCTAAAGCCCCATGAGCCATTCCTAACTTAAATTTGGCATCCGTCGGCGACGCTTCTCGGATCCACTGTAGGTTATTCTCATGACTATGTTTTTTGTCACAAAAGGCAGGATAAACCGCTACATCTAAGTCAAAGGAGTTTAAATCATAAACTTTAGGTTCATTAAGAACTAAAATTTTATCCGTTGGTTCACCTTTAAAAAGTTTCCAAAGGTCTACCATGCCATTGTCATAATCGTGATTTCCGGGTAAGACCAAAACACAATCTCCCGAAAACTTTTCCAATATATTTACTACCCTAACAATATCTCGTTTAGGTATGGATATTTTTTCAAATAAGTCTCCGGCTATAGCGAAAATATTGCAATGCTCTTCGTTAGCCAGCTTAATCATTTTTTCCAAAGTTTCAAATCTTGCCTCTATTAATTGTTCTCTAATGTTATCCGGATATCCGCTAAACTTCATCCCGATATGGATATCCCCTGTATGAAATATTTTAAGCACACGCGACTCCTCCTTTAGTTAATTCCATAGCCATTATACCATAAATTCCCACATCAAAGCTGGTTTTTCTACAAGTCCAACCACCATTATAGACTTACCAGCTAACCTGACAGCTATTTGTCATATTCCTTGGCCTGATTAAAATTAAAAAAACTATCTTCAAATGTCATTACCAAAAATTGATTGTTGTTAATAAATTTCCACCATGCTATAGTTTGATTTATCGACTATACCCCCTTAGGGTATATGCAGGCAGAAAGTTTGTTGTTTATTCAGCATTTTATAATTTTAACATAAAAAGGAGGGTTCACGATGGGTAATTTCTATATCAAAACAAACCGGATTTTTAATCCGATTAGAAAGTACACTTGGTTGTTTGCAATTTTAGTTGCCTTTGGTGGACTTTGGTTCCCAAAACTAGGGCTTTTACTGATCCCTTTGATGACTGCTCTACTAATTTTAGGTTTCTTCAAAGGTAAATATTGGTGTGGCAATCTATGTCCACACGGGAGTTTATTTGACTATATTTTGATTCCCTACAGTCCCAATAAAAAAATTCCTAAGTTTTTGAAATCTAAAGTTACTATCTATCTCGCTCTTACCTGGTTTATGTTTATGCTGGTGAGAAGAGTAATTATGGTTTCTGCTTATTTTGGAACTGCTGACTACCTAGATAAACTTGGCTTTATCTTTGTAATAAACTATTTAGTGGTTACTGTTGTTGGAAGCATCTTGGCAGTAACAATCGCTCCGAGGGCATGGTGTTCCATCTGCCCCATGGGAACCATGCAAACTCTATCCTATAAATTAGGTAAACTCCTGAGAGCGAATAAGAAAACCGATAAAAAAGTTTCGATTTCACAAGTTGATAAATGCCACAGTTGTGGAAAATGTGCCAGGGTATGTCCTATCCAATTGACACCTTACACTGATTTTTCCGATAACAACCAATTTGACAATGAAGCATGTATACGTTGTTCCACTTGTGTGGCAAACTGCCCTGCTGGTATTTTAGCAATTGATACTGAAGAAAAAGCACTAGAAACTACTGCTAACACAAGCTTAAAAGGTTACGAAGAAAGACAACCAATTGCAGCTACCATTGAATCAATCAAGCAATTAAGTGATGATATTAACGAGTACACCTTCAAGTTTGTGAAACCAACAAAAGTTGATTATCCAGCAGGTCAATTTATCTTAGTAAAAATTCAAGGAAATCCTAACATGTTTAGAGCTTACTCTATCTCTTCCTATAATGAAGATGGAACTAAAGTAAGTGCTACCATTAAGAGGGTCAAAGACGGTTATGGAACGGATATTATCTTTGAGACTTTCAAGGAAGGTATGAAGGTTGAACTTGAAGGACCTATGGGAGATGAACTGACGCTAGACAAATCAGCAGAAAAACTTCTATTTATAGCCGGTGGAATAGGAATTACTCCTTTTGTCGGAATGGCCAAAGATATGCTGGTAAACAAAAAATCTTCTAAAGAAGTAAAACTTATCTATGGTGCAAATTACGAAAGTGAATTTATCTATAATGACTACTTCGAAGGAATGGCTAACCAAAATGATAAGTTTGATTTTATTAAGGTAGCAGCCTTTGATAAAAACTGGAAAGGCAAAAAAGGTTTTGTGACCGATGTAATTAAAGAAATGGATCTGGAAGGTTACAAAGTCTATATGTGCGGTCCACCACCAATGATTAAGGCAACCTTAAAAACCTTGCAAGACCAAGGTGTAAAAGACGAAAATATTTTCTATGAAAGTGCGTAGAAAATCATACCGAGTTTAAAGGCCTCCTTGAAGCACTTTTTTGCTCAAGGGGGCCTCTTTTTAGCTATCTATCTTTCCCGTCTGTATTAGCCTCTTTGGTTCTAGCAATTTACAATGTCTGCAACGGGCAATTTTCGGTCATAATTTTAAATGACCTTATCTTTATTATAAATAATTCCAAGGAGGTTTTAGGCCTGTGCTAAAAATCAGAAATAAAATAAAAAGACGTGAATACGGAAGCGCTTATAAAAGTTCTGACTGGAAAGATCTATTATCGGTGGTCGATGGTATTATTGAATCTAAAAAAGAAGCATAATCAAATAATCCGTTTTTCGTAACAACATTAAACAGCCCTGCCAATACGGCAGGGCTGTTTAATGTTTATCTAAAAAATTCTGTTTTCCTGTCTAGTTTTGGATAATATTGAATATTAAGGAGGAAATATGTCTTTCCGCTAGAATTCTAAAAATGCTTAACCAATTTAGACGAGGTGATTGGTATGGAAATTGGCATCCTAGAATTAAGTTCCTTTCAATATTTTAAGTTAACGATATTGCTATTATGTTCGTTTGGCCTTGGAATCCCGCTAATTGGAGCAATGACTAGGGCTTTAAGAGGGCTACCACCAAAACGCAAATCCAAAACCGCCCCTATTCCTCATATACCTGGTAAAAGCTCCAGAGAACTTTAACTATTATTAATGATTTTCGAAGTTCCATCTTCTTCACTAAGGCTTTTAAAGTCAACTTCACCTTTAATATCCTTATATTCTAAAGTCAACTACCCCCACTTGTAGAAGTGGGGGGTTATAAAAAAATAATACACTCTGCCCTTTAGCATGACTTTAATCTAACAAGCGCACCCTTGATCTTGAATCGTACTTTTTTAACCTCAACCGCTTCCCATTTTGTTAGAAATCTAATAAATCCAATGTTTTGACTATCCCCAATTCTTCTTAAGAGTAAATCAATGACTTCTCTGTTGGTTTGCTTCAACTGTTCAATCAACTCCGTACTCGTATCTTCATTGGCTCTTATTATCTTCTCGTATAACTCATCGGCATAAATGGGTTTATAGGTCAACCATCCTTTGCTGGAAAAAATAATCACGGGCAGGCGATCATTATAATCAATATCCAAATAGTCTTCAACAATCATCCAATCGATAATCTTTGTAACTTTCTCAAGCGTTTTGTGATGATAGTAGCCGTAGCTAGGACATTTATTTAGCTTGCGCTCCAGTATTTTTTTATCTTTTGATCCTTTAAGAATTTTTGCAAGCATGGTTCTACCAGCAATGAAAATGATTTCATCTGCCGCTCGAAGAATGTTATTAATCTCCACTTCTGACGGAGGATTAATTCCTCTTATGTCACTTAACTGGTACTGAATTTTCGATTTTCTGCTCATATTAATTTACCTTTCGGAATTTCTTGATCTAAGCTTAATAAGCTTGTCTACAGCCCAAATATATCTGCTATATCCTCGTCTGCAATTTCTCGCTTACTTTTCTTACCAGCATTTTTCAGCATGCTTTCCAGTTTTAGTTCCATTGATTTTCTGACAAGCTCTTGCCCATCTAGGCCTCTGAGCTCGAAAAAGAGCATGGGATTCAAATCTAACCTGGCACCTATTCCATATAATACCGCGGCCACATGCTTGCACATGCTGGCCCAGTCAGGACAGCTACAGTCAAAATGGATTTCTTTAGGTGATGGAAACATACCATACTTTCTCTCTGTAAATAAAACCTCTAATTCCTTTGGAAACTTCCCTTCAACCAATTGTTCCAGAGAGTCGATTTTATGATTGCATAATGCCGTAACCTGCTCCCATTTCTCGCTACTTAAAGTATCAATTCGAATCTTTACATCATAGGGCTTTGATCCGCTACCCTGCACTTTAGCCTCTACCTTTCCTTTAGATATCTTCAGATCCAAGACGGTATTGTTGCGAACATAGCTTTTGCCCCTTGCGAT
>JUEG02000533.1_pt1 | contig 18665 bp, 16 predicted proteins | sample 432341 | NCBI WGS metagenome assembly JUEG02 (sample SAMN02953476, study PRJNA257561) | rock porewater metagenome | biome: terrestrial; feature: Opalinus Clay rock; material: porewater; isolation source: Opalinus Clay rock BIC-A1 borehole | place: Switzerland: Mt Terri URL, St-Ursanne ...
TCAAACATCATCTTAACAATGTTTTTTCCGATATCGTGAACGTCACCCTGAACAACACCCATTACAACAGTACCTTTAATTCCACCGTCTTCTTTATTGATGTGTGGCTTAAGAAGATCTAGGCCAGCATATAAAGCATCGGCACACATTAACATTTCCGGAACGAAATACTCTTGTTCTTCATACAATCTTCCAACTTCATTCATACCTTCAACTAGGCCATCAAAAACGGCTTTGTATGCATTTATTCCTTCGTCTATAACTGCTTGGGCCGCAGCTTTTACCGCATCCTCATCATAATCGACTACACCTTGTTTTAAAGCTTCAAATAATTCAGGCTCTCTTGACATTTAATTTTTCCCCCTTTTTTTAACTAATAATTTTTAACACTCGGTTCGGTTGATAATTATCCCGTTGTCACCTCCCCTTCAACTTTAATGTTCTTTTGTAAGTTGATCAGTTAAGTAAATTTGGGTAAAGAGATTTTTACAAATACTTATTTAGGGATCAAAAAATATAAACTTCTTTTTAATAACCTTATATGTGTATTATTATATATGGGTTTTAATTCATTTCCTGAATCTATTCCTCAAATGCCAAAATTTGTAACTAGGTGGTCGAAATCGAGAGGTCAAATTTTATTTATTCCTAAAATCATTTTTAAAAAATCATTATTTACCATAATATGTTAATTGTAAACCCGATACTAATACTCTTGCAACAACTTTAAATCTTCATTTTATTGTAAAATTCTACTGTTTTTTCGCCTCAAATGTGTTTTGTCCCCTTCTTTACAAACAGAAAAACGGTACCCAATGAAAACTCATCAGATACCGTCTTTCATATAAAATTTTTCTATTTATACCCTTATTAAACTATCCTCTTACCAATCGTAACTGCACCACTTCAGTAGGTGCTCCAGTCCTTAGCGGGAACCAGTCTCCTGAACCCTTATGGACAAACAAAGTGTTCCCTTCCTTAGAACGGTATGTACCTGCTACATAGCGGAACATGTAGTCTCCAGGATTGAACAGTTCTAGGTTTGGCCCCGCTTTAAGTACAACCTGCCCGCCGTGCGTATGACCCGCTAGGGTAACAGGAATGCCTGCCTGACTTGCTACGTCAAAGGCATCGGGGTTGTGAGCTAAAAGTATCTTAAAACTATTTTCTGGTGCCTGAAGTGACTTATCGGCCACGCTAATAAACTGAGCATGGTCATAATCTTCTCTGGCAAAATCAATACCTAGCATCTTGATAGGGGTACCGCCAGTCTCAACTACAGATGCTTCATTTAATAAAAGATTAAACCCTGCTCCTCGAATAGCGCTTACCCACTGATCAGCTTCCTCCATTTTATCGTGGTTGCCTATACATACATGAACACCTAAGGGGGCCTTTAATTCCCCCATGATCTTTACGAAATCAGCCATGTATTTTAGCTCCCGGTCAATTAAATCTCCGGTAAGGACAACCATCTGACTCTTAAACTCATTAGCCACTTTAACTAGTCTCTTGATTCGTTCTCCATTAGTCAGTAGACCCATATGAGTATCTGACAGCTGCGTAATGGTAAAGCCCTCTAAATCAGTAGGCAGATTTTTGACAGGTAAATCAACACTATAGACTTGTAGGTTATCTCTTGTGCCCCAGGAAAAAAGAGAGGTTCCACTTACTAAAAAAGGTGGTAAAGCAACTAAACCGAGCCTTAATATCTGGCGGCGACTAAAGGTTAGTGCATCGGACCTGGCTTCTCTAGCTTCCACATCCGTTGTTGCTACTACATCCTCTGACCCTTCTAAAGCCAGCTGTCGTTGCTTCTTTCGACTTAGCAGTTTACTTATAACCCAGACAGGAACTCCCAAAAAGAACATCCCAAACATCCAAAAGAAAATTATCCCCATCCAAAGATAAAATATGGCAATCCAAAGAAAAGGAACATTCTCTAAAAGATCAAAACCCGCTGCCATACCAATCAGCGGAATAAAAATCAAGGTCATCCAAGCTATTAAAGCCCACCGAGTATATTTGCGAGCTTTTGGCTTGTTACTTAAATCTCTTTTTAACCACCGATCACTAATCACATACCAGGTAAGATTAAAGCCTAAGATTATAGATGCTGCAATAAGAAAAAACATTCACTCTCTCCTTTAGCTATAAATAGATACTATTTCCGTCTTAAACTCCAGCAAATCTTTTAGATGTCTCTCTATAATTCGTTCAATAATTTTAAGATTGACATCTTGATAATTATGAACAGCAATATTTCGAGAGCCCACCATAGCAACCAAATTATCCTTTAACTGTGTTTCTATAATCTGATGATCTGCTAGTAACTCAAAGGCTTCACGACTCTTCTGTGGCAATCCTAACTTATTTTTAGATACTAAGTACATAGCTAAATCAATTGCTGCCTCGCAAGCTCTTTGAATATTAAGGATGATAGAATCTTGTTTAGTGTAATTTTCAAGATTCTTAGGGTTATTTTGATACTCTTCTTCAATCCTCTTAATGCACCGCTCAATAATTGCAGTTTTATTTAAAACAATATCATCCATATATTTTTCCTTCTTCCTTAATTCGATCAACAATAACAGCTCGCTCTTCATTTAAAAGAGTGTATTGTTTAAGAGCTCTTATAATGAATTCTGCCTCAAAGTTTCTATCCTTTGAATAGACTACTTCGCCCTTACTAACAATTTGAGCTGTGAAAACCGTTGAAGCTTCTCGCAAATTAATTAAGTCTACATCCCTACCTAAAAAGGTTGCAATTTCTTGAGCTAACAAAAATACGTCGTAACGATCAACTGCAACACTAGGTAAAAAAGCAATATCGACATCACTATCTTCTCGGTAGTTGCCTTCCACAGCAGAGCCGAAAAGAAAAATTAGAGATGGAGATAGTTTTTCGAGCAAAAAATCTTTTAGTTTCTGTATATCTTCATTACTTATATTCATGTTAACACACACCTCAACTCAAACAACCCAAAACCAGATTGATTCTATACCTCTATTATAACCACAAAGGTATATTATGGTAAACAGTTATAACGGTAAAACTTTTCTAGGCAGTAAAAAAAAGGCCGATTACTCGGCCTTTAAGAACTCTAGTTTTAATTTTCCTGAAAGCTTATTATTTATGTCAGTAAGGCCTTCAGCGTTTCTAACTACCTGCTCAAAGGTAGCATCTAGTTTCTTTTCAATTCTAACTTGTCCCGCTTCAAGACTCTTCTGTCCTTCTTCAAGATTCTTTTGTCCTACTTCAAGACTCTTCTGTCCTTCTTCAAGACTCTTCTGTCCTTCTTCAAGATTCCCAACTCTTTGTATAAGCTCTTTTTGTCCCTCCTCAACACTTCCAACTCTTTGTATAAGTTCTTTTTGTCCCTCTTCAAGGCTTCCAACTCTTTGTATAATCCTTTTTGTCCTTCTTCAATCCCCTCTAACCTAGCAAGGATCTGCTTTAAAACCTCTTCCATTCCTTTTCACTCCTTTGCCTTAGAACTAAATTAACCCGCTCTTGTCTAGTAAATACATTATAGCATAGACAGGCACATTTGATAATAACTTATCCATCTGCTCCTTTCCTTTTTTAGTAAGACTATGCATTAATTGTAAATCAATGAAGTGACATCTGTTTGTCACCTTCAGTAGGAAAAATTTAAAAAATTTTAGTAAAAGAATAGCCACCTTCAATAAGAAGATGACTAACTATCTATCTAACCAGTATAAACAACTACCTTATTGATACCCCTCTGATTAATTGACCAGATCTCGCCTGTCTGCACTTTTTCACCGGTTAGCTGCTCCCATACCTGACAGTACAAGGATACTTGCGTGCCATAAAGTTTCTTTAGGTCCTCTAGGTCTTCCACTCGATCGGTTTTGTAGTCCACAATTACCCATCCCTCAGGTCCTTTATAGACTAAATCCATATAGCCCGATAGTAGCACAGGCCCTTGGGAATCCCTTACCACTCTAGCATATAAGGGATCGTTTTGACTTATCTTTAGCGAGAAAGGCACTTCCGTAAGTTTCGACTGGGCAGCCTCTAACTCAGACCACAGACCAGAGGCTTTAAACTCGCTAATTATCCGCTTTGCATCAATCTTTAACTCTTCTGCTAAACCGACCTCAGCTAGGGTAACCTGAATCACTGTGTCTAAATCTACGTTGCCTTTCACCAGTTCTTCCATAACCTTATGAATTAGAGTTCCCCAAGCAGCGCCACCGCCAGCTTGCCTTTTAACGATAACCTGCTCCCCTTCTTGCTTGAGGCCTGTGGGTGATTTTAGACTGTAACTAGGTACAGCCAGTTCTTCCCGCCAAGCTCTCATTTCAGCTTTAGCTTGAGCAAATACCTCTTTTGTAATTTCAACCTTACCTTCGGGTTTTAGCTTTTTACCGATCTCGATAGAGTTTAGAGCACTGTCTTCGGCAAGTTCCACAAAAAGAGGGGCCCAAGGATTCTTCTTAAACTCTTTATCCTTTAAGGACTGACTCAGAACAAGCATATTCTTAGCTCTAGTGGCAGCCACGTAAATCAAACGGGCCTCTTCAGCTGCTAGATACTTGGCTTCTTCTTCCTGATACTTAACCCAGTCCTGGGGTTGGCCGATTATCTCTGAGCTAAATTGACCTGTGGACCTTGTAAAGCTAAAGTAACCCTTTGGAATCTGTCCAACCCTTTTAATGTGTTGCTCCACTCTGGGACTTGTGCTTTTAGCGGGATGAGCTAAAAACACTACGGGAGCCTCTAACCCCTTAGCCTTGTGTAAATTCATAATTCGTACAGCATTATCTTCTTCCGGCAGTAGACTTAGTTCCTCTTCCACATTGGCTTCTAAAATCACACCAAATTGCTCTACCATCAGGTTAAAACTTGTGGCGCCATCTAGTTCTGCCTTTCTTAAAAGCTCTAGTATCTGAAAGATATAGCTGCAACGACTTTTGGCCATAGACTCAGCTAAGGTATAAGGTACAAGACCTAAGTCGCCAATTATTTTCTCTAGAGTTACTGTGGGCAAATATTGATTACTCCAACGGTAATATTCTTGCAGTTTAGCAAATGCCTCACCTAAAATTTTAGTAGAAACCTCATCTAACTTCTCAGGCAGCTTATTAAAGATATTGAAATAGCCTCCCGCAGTCTTGTAACGGTACAAGCATTCATCACTAAGGCCAAAATATAATCCTCTTAAAACTGCAATTAGACCTACTTGATCACTTGGGTCTTGTAAAAACTTTAAGAGTTTAAACAGTTCCTTTAGTTCTTGTGCTTCTCTTAAGGAGCTGCCTCCCGTCATATTCACCGGTATACCATACTCTTCTAAGGCTTTGGCATACTCATTCATCAGATCCTTGTAGCGGAGAATTATCATAAAGTCTTTGGGTCTTGGATTTTGCGAAAGACCTGCTTCAACTTCTTCCGGCATCCGATTAAGGCGTAAATTGCCCTCTAAGGCCCACTTAATATATTTGGCAATTGCTTCAGCATCAGCCTTAACAACGTCTTCCTTTTTGCTAATAGTTCCGGGTATTTCTAAAACCTTCACTCCCATTCCCGTTTCAGCTTCATTTTCGCGCATGGTATGCATGGGACTAAATTCAGCTTGATGAAGGGTTGGTTGTTCCGGCATTAGCTTCTCAAAGACTGGATTAAACCAGCTACCTAACGCCTGGAGGGAACGGAAATTGGCTGTAAGTTTTAGAACTTCACCATCACTAGCTAGAATTAAGTCTTTAACTAAGTTATAGGTATCTATATCCGCTCTTCGGAAGCGGTAAATTGACTGTTTCGGATCTCCTACTACGAACAAGGAGCCAGGTTTGGGAATTAATTTTTGCCAGTCCATCTCCTTGGTATCCGCTCCTGTTAAATAAAACATAATCTCAGCTTGAATTGGGTCCGTATCTTGAAATTCATCCACTAGTAGACAACGGTACTTATTCTGGAAATATCCCCTTACTTCCGGGTGGTTTCTTAACATTTCACCGGTCTTCATTAATAGATCTTGAAAGTTTAGGAAAGATAATTCCTGCCTTAATTTCTCGTAGGCCCCAACAGCCCCTTGTAGGAAGTCCACTATATAGTAATGACAGTATTCCCGCCACTGTTCCAGTAAGGGAAAGATGGTGGTTTTAGCCAGATCATGGAACTCATCCCGGAATTGTTTTGCTTCTTCTTTGTCGTTCCAGCGATTTTGAGTAACGGAAAGCTCCTTTTCAAAATTGGCTAGGACCTTTACAATATTCGCTTCTTGGTTTATGTCAAAGAACTTTAGATATCTTTTGGTCTTTAAAATGGCTTTCTGTAAGTTGTCATAGCCTCGATCAGGTTCACGCTTTGGTATTGACTGTATAGCCCTTTCAACCAGCTCTATCAATTGCCGAAAGGCTTCTGTAAACTCCGGCCGGATACTTTCTTCATAAACCAGGTCCACATCCGGGTAGGTTGCTAGGTTAACAAAATTGTCCTTCTGATTAAGGGCTGAGAGTCCTAACTTATTGAGCTGATTCAAACGGTGTTGCTGATTTAACTTAACTTCTAACAGATAGCTCTCCCAGGCTTGTTCCTGCAGTAGCCTTTCCTGTAACTCAGTTAAATCCTTAAAGTTTGGGTCAAGCCCTGCTTCAATGGGTCTCTCTCTTAAGAGCCTGGCGCAAAAGGAATGGATGGTGCCTAGAAAACACTGTTCCATATCCATTAAAGCCTCTTCTAAAAGCTTAGCTTTACCAGGATCAGTTGTTTCCCGGAAAACTTCTTCAAGTTTGGTTTGAAAGCGCTCTTTAAGTTCTGCCGCAGCCTTACGAGTAAAAGTAACGGCTGCAATTTCTGAAATCTTAAACTTACCCGTTTCAACTTCAGCCACCATGCGTTTGACTAGACTAGAAGTCTTACCGGAACCGGCCCCGGCTTCAATCAAGAAGTTTTTGTCCAAATCATAAAATATTTTTTCGCGTTCTCGTTGGTCAGGAGGAGCTATCCTATTCATAAGTTCTCAACCTCCTTAGCTTTTCTAATTCGGTATTACTTAGATTTTCTAGCTTTTCTAGGAAAGAAGCTTCTAAGAGCCCGCGCTCGCAAACCTCAATATAATCACAAAACTTACAATCACTCTGATCAGAGGTCGTGGTAAAAGATCCATCTTTGAGAATATCGAGTAGATTTTCGAGAACTTCATAAAAGACGACTCTTTTTTCCTGGCTCTGGCTCCGCATAATCCTCTGTCCTTCACCCTTTAGGGTTGGGAAGATATAGCCACCCTCACTGACTTTAAGTTCAGCCTGGGGCTTTTTAGCTTCAAGGAGCTTTTCTAAAGCAACGGAATACAAGGTATGCTGCAGCTGGCGTCCACCTTTAAAATACTTGGTTTCGTTGTAAGCCCAGGTGCTACCCGTCTTGTAGTCTAAGGTTTTATAGGTACCATCGTTACTTTGGTCAACCCGGTCAATTTTACCCCTAAGATTGAACTTAGCACCGGAGGGGAGCGTCACAGAAACTGGTTCCTCAGAATCTAAATCCTGAGTTGCTCCCTTTAGACCAAAGGAAAGTTCAAAGTAGCAAGGAGTGTCTCCCTGACTATGTTCTTCTTCACTAGTTAAAAATATCTTACAAGACTCCATAATCTCGCTGTATTCGTATTCATAAACCATCAGACTCGGAGGTGGTAGTTCTTCCTTCACAGCCTCCAAAACCTGATGAGCTAACTTACAAAGAAGCTCTTGATGCTGGCCAGCCCTAGGTTGCTCTTCCTTTACTTTTAGCTCCTGATAAAATTCTTCAAAAATTCTATGGAGTAAGGAACCCCTTGTGGCGGCGTCAAGCCAAACACCGGGATCATAATCTAAATCCTCAGGTGGTTTAACTCTTAACACATAGCGCAAAAAGTAGCCAAAGGGACATTTAGCCAAAGTCTCTAGTTGACTAGAGGATACTACCAACTCATGGTTTTCCCTTGGATCTAGGCTCCTAGTATCTTTCTTCAACTTGCCATCATATTCAGTTACCAGGCCACTCTTCCTGTTCTTTTGAGCTTGAAGTCCCTGCTTAAGGCTCGTGTAATGCTCTTCTACTGTTTCCATCGGCTTATAAATACCATTAGACTGTAAGCTTTGATATAACCACCATTCGGCTTCATCTAAGACTTGGTTTAGTTCCTTTGGTACAAAGCCCTTTTGATGATCTAAAGCTTTTAATAGGCTAGAGTAATCTTTTGTTTCATCTCTTTCTAATAAGCGGTGAATTTGTAAAAGCAAGGGTGCCGGGAAAAGCTCCCTATTTTCTACAGTGTCAAAGGCCGAGAAGGAAAAAGTCATCTGAGACAGTGAAAGCAATAGTTGCGTCATTTCATAAAGACTCTCTTTAGTCTGCTCCTTACTTAGTGCTAGACCAAAGCCAATATTTCTTCTTTCCTCATCTAAAAGAATGGCATCTTCTCGGGCTTGCCTCGGAAAACGTTGAGCACTAAGACCCACGATAAAGGTATAGGGCCGCTGAATCCACAGACCCCGATCGAAACTATCAAGATGTATAAACCCAGGCCGTGCGGGCGAACTGTTAACGCCTTGACCTTCAACAATACTTTCTAAGCGAGCCAAGCATTCATCAAGACTCAACTCTTCTTCGGCCTGTTCTAAAACTAAGCGCAATTCAGCTAAGATTATTTCTTTAGCATCTTTATCCGCCTCATTGCTAAGATTGCTATAGTTATCTATTAAGTAAAGAATAGAACCAACAAAATCACTGTAATCTACCTTGTCGCCATTTAATTCCGGTATCAAACCTAAGAGATCTTCAGAAACCTTCTTTACCGCTAAAATTTCTTCAGCCCTGCGCCGGTAAGACATTCTTCTCGCTTCCGAACCAGTAGCCTCTATTTTTTCTTCCAGTTCAGCAAATTGTTTCTCTAACTGAGGCAAATATCTTAACCTGCCCCAACCTATCCCGGAATCTCTGAGGACTCTGGCCACAGTAAAGGCATAAGGAATACCTGCTCCCTCTAGTTTAAGCACGTTACTATTTATTAAGGGGTACAGCTTAGCCACTTGGAAGTCACTTTTGAGCCACTCCAACAGACCAAAAAACAATCGACCGGGATAAGTATTTCTGATATTAATGCCTTGACCAAAGGTGATGGGTAGTTCTAAATACTGGGCCAAATCATGAAAGAGCTGCACATAGGGCTCTTTGGCTGTATAAAAAACGGCTACTTGGTCAAGCGGAAGCTTATTGGCTTTAATTCTTCTAATTACTTCTTTGACTTCATTGTTTTCACCATAGGCCTGAAACATATCTATCTTTAGCGCTTCACCTTGCTCCGGCCTGTTGTTCAAATCATAGAGAAAGTTAAGCGGATTATCATTCACTTTTCTTGGACTCGCTTCTTGGACTAGAAAAGACTTTGGTCTAGAAAGCCCCTTGACTGAAGGGATGGGCAGAATCTGTAAGGAATCTTTAGTAAGAAGATCGATGAATTTCTGCTCTAACTGCTCAAGTTTTAAGTTCTCCGGCACTACATAAACAGGCTTACTAGCACTATCAGTATAGAGCTTAATGGCTAGAGAATATAAGTCTGCTCGGTCGATATAACCTTTAGAACCCATTACCCTTTCATATTCTGCAAAGATAAGCTGAAGGTCCCTTCCCTTGGCTTTATTTAAAAACTGATTTTCGGTGACTTCAGAACAACCCACACCGGCTAACTTTAAAGCTCGTAAAGCACTACAAACAGCTTCACTGATGCCCGTGGTAACCTCTAAGCGGTTAAAGTATGTAAGCTGGTCTTTTTCATTTAAGTCTTTTAGAAGTTCAAGCATCAGTTGGTTCACTAATGTACTAGAAACCACTTTGAGCTTGTTTTCAAAAAGATAGGTTTTACATATCTGTTCAGCTAAACTAGCTACCGTTTCTGTTCTTAAGTTTAGTAAACTTTTCCCTTCCTTGACATAGGCTTGCACTAAATGAAAACCTGCCGATTGGGAAGGAACGATTAAAATCTTTTCTTGTAGCAGAAAACGCTGGCAAATATCTTTTAAAGCTGCAAAGGTTTGTTTCATTTTAACCTCCTTGAAAAGCTTTTTACCGTCTAAACGGTAAACAAAAACCAACTTAAGTAATTCACGTTTTGATGGTCAATTTCCTTTAGACCGAAATAGAAAATCTTAGGTAATTGGGTCTTCAACATAAGGATACCGTGATTGAATGACAGCTGTTTGTCAGTATAAAACAAAAATAACCTGAGTAATTAAGCAAAAAACTTAATTACTCAGGTTGGTGGCAGTCTAGAAATACTGTTTTTATCTGTGTTTTCCATCAGCGACCTCACCGACGGCTTTTTGTATCAGCTCATCGTCATGCTCAATGGAAAAGCCTGCCATCAGATTTTCTCTGAGGCGCACCTTTTTCTTTGTTAATAATAGGTCTAACTCCACTTCCGCTTGTTCAATACTAATCGGTAGATTAACGTCAAAGCCTTTTTGCCTCAACCTACTGAAAAGTTGCACTAAGATAGGCGGCTCTAGTTTTGCTGCTTCGAGAATTTCTTTTTGCTGAAAAATCTCTTCCGGCGTACCACTGGTTACGATATTTCCCTTATCTAAAATGTAAATTACATCTGCAATATAAGGCACGATGTTAATATCATGGGTTGTGATAATAGTGGTTAGATTTTTACGCTGATTAAAGTCGTTAATAAGCTCAATCATTTCTCTTTTTGATTGGGGATCTAAACCGTCAAAAGGCTCATCTAGGATTAAAAGTTCAGGAGCTAATACAAGCGCTCCGGCCATGGCAACTTTCTTTTTCTGACCGCCACTGAGATAATGAGGAACCTTATTCATAATCTGGGTTATGCCTAAAATCTCTGATATCTCGGCTACAGTCCTTTTAACTATCTCTTTGTCCTGCCCGGCATTTCGAAGTGGAAAAGATATATCATCATATACTGTTGGCCCAATAATTTGTTCGTCAACGCTTTGAAATAAGACCCCGATTTTTTCCCTGATCTTATTAAATTCCTTGACCGGGTCCCTGCCAAAAACAGCTACTTGCCCTTTCAGTGGTTTTAACAAGCCCAAAATATGAGAAAGCAGAGTTGTCTTGCCAGACCCATTAGAGCCTAGGATTACAATTCTTTCACCTTTATTGACAATAAAGTCTAGACCGCAGATACTAACCTCTGTTTTATCGGGGTAGATGTGTTTGACACAGCTTACCTTTACAACTTCCTTCAAAATATCACCACCACTGTTATAATCGCTAGGCTTAAGCCGACGGGTAAAAAATCATTCTTGTTAAATTTAAGCCAACCTTTATCTTCACATAATTTACCTCTGTAACCCCGGATCGAGTAGATGCTATACATTCTCTCGGACATATCAAAAGCGTTTATAAAAATCAAACCGATTGCCCCTGCTAAGTGTTTTAGATAAACCAACAAGGTCTTTGGTCTAACTCCACCCTTTAACTTTAAAATAACTAAAACATCACTAAGTTTTTTGATCAGAATAAAAAATATTCGATAGGTAAAAAACATCCCCTCCACTACTAAATCAGGTAAAAACAACCTGAGAAAAGAAAACACTTGGGTGTAGGGAGTAGAAGTAATTAATAGAATCATGGCTAAAGCAGCATTGACAGCTTTAAACATAATCATAAAACCCGCTTCCGGTGAGTAAGAAAATCTCATTAAAGCAAATATTAAACTAAAAAAGACGGGATATAAGGCCAGATGAAGTAAGCGTTTTGGAGCAATATCATTAAGTAGATTTAGTACTATCAGCAAAAAGGAAATCAGTGCTAATTCCACCAACCTCTCTGCTAAGATAGTAATCACTACAAAAGTACCACTCAAAAAAATCTTAGGAATAACGGAGCACCTATTTAACCATTTATTACTATTATTAGATAATTGATCAATATACGCTAAGTCCATCTTAACCTCCAAAAAAACATTCCTATACTTTAAGGCTTATCACTCTAGCAGGCTGACATCATCAGTTTCTGATGTAATATTTGAAAGGATCAAATCAGCTCTTACTTTTAAAAAGTATCCAATCACCAAAGCCGTAGCTAAGGCTTCAAGAGTAATTCCAAGCAAAAGAATGGCAATTACTGCACTCCAGCCCGAAAGGCTTAATATTTCTAGCTCAGATAAAACTTCGGCTAGCCCTTCTTCATGACTCTCTTCCTCGGCGTGAATTTCTGATCCGGCAACTTCAACTGCTTCATGTTCTTCGTTATGAGGTAGAGCACTAACAAGACCAGCCTCTGACATAGAAATAACGCCCATCATCAAAGAGGTAGATACCAGTAAGGTAATAATTACAGTCATCACAACTGCCACTGTTGGCTTAATTTTTGTCTTTAGAAGGCTAAATAAGTAATAGCCCAATATAACCTCTGAACCGATAATTAAAGTGTTTACGCCTATTACAGTTATTCCACCGTGACCTATAAAGGCTAAAATTAAATTTACAATAAACACAGCTATAAAACCTAACCAGGGCCCTGCAAGAATCCCCGCTAATACCGTAAGATTAAGATGAAAAGGCAAAAATCCCAGCGGAACTGACATTGTAATCAGCATTAATGCCGCTACCACGCCAATATAGGGTACCCTTTTTGCTATTTCCTCTTTTTTAACTCTCGATGTGGCAAAACCTAAAATCATTAAGGTAAGTACTAAGGCTGTCCCCCACCATAGTGGTGATAATACTCCATCTACTAAGTGTAAATGACTCAATCTAAAACCTCCTTTTAAAAACAATAGTTTTCTAACCTACCTTCTGACATTTGGGACAATACCCGTATATCTCAAAGGCGTGACCTACTACTTGATAGTTATTCAATTTATCTTCAACAATGGAATCGTGTTCAAAGGGGCAGGTCTCCAAACAAACTGCCTCACCACACTTTAAACAAACCAGATGATGATGGTGAGATTCTGTTGAAATTTCAAAGCGGCTGCTATCCTTAAACCGTAGGTTTAATTGAGCTACCACTCCTGTATCAACAAGAATATAGAGGTTTCTATATACAGTATCTAGACTAATATCAGGAAAGCCAAGTTTTACTTCCGTGTAGATTTCTTTGGCTGTTGGCATTTTTTCTAAATCCATCAGGGCTTTAATAATTGCCCTTCTCTGTGGAGTAATTTTGTAGCCCTTATTTTTAAGAATTTCCGTAATATCTGTCAGTACCATAAATTTCCCCCTTGAAACTCCTTAATAATAATATTCCTATTTAGTAACTTTATTATACCTAAAAATTGGTATTTTTGGCAAACATTAAAAGCCCAACGGTTAACCGTTGAGCTCAAATAACATTAATCTCTTGTTTTTAGTTAAAATAATTTGTCTAGCTCCGCCTTTTTATACTTTGTATTCCCTACTTTTTAATGTCCTGATAGAGTTGCACGTTGTTTGTCTTTCTTAATATATTCATAAGCTTCTTGAATTTCTCTAAATCTTTCATTTGCAAATTCAATAAAATCTTCAGGTAGATCTTTAGCCATGATTTTGTCCGGATGATACTCTGAGACCAGCTTACGGTACTTTCTTTTAACTTCTTCCATAGAATCTGCTTTATTACAACCTAGGACACTATAATATTTGTCAGTGTTCATAAAATACCTGGTCTTAATGCCCTCATATTCTCTTAAGTCGATATTGAAGATTTGAATAGCTTTAAGAATTAACTTTTCTCTGCTAGGATGTAGAGTATTCTCCATGGACGAAATGAATAGAAAACCTTCAACCAAGCTAACTAACGCGTTGTAGTCAGAGCGATACGCCTGATAATAATCCCGAGCATAATCTTCAAAGGACCGGTTATTCTGTTTAGCCTCATTAAAAATCTTCGAGGCAAGCTTTCTGGTTTCAAGGTCAAACTGGAATACTTCCCTGGCGTACTGATCTACTACCTCCACTTCCTCCTTTGTTACAATGCCATCTGACTTTGCCAGTTTGGCAAACATGGAGAAAACTGTAATTAAGAAAAAATCGCCGTCTGCCTGTCTAACAGAAGTTCTATTTGACACTTCACTTGGCTTTAAAGCTTGGCTTTTATCAAATTTATGTCCTAAATATATCCCAAGGGCTATGCCAAAGGGCCCAATAAAAGAGCCAACAATACCCCCAATAATTTTCCCGTTCCAACCCAATGTAATTCCCCCTAATGTTATGTCGAAACTTAAAGATTCGACATTTTTAGACTATTTCCTTTTAATTTAAGGTGAACAGGGGCTAAAAAAATAAGCACCAAAGGGTGCTAGCTAACTTCGAGATCTTTTTAAATTAGTTTCTTTGATGGCCTTATCCCGCAATTTAGCTCCAATTACAGCCTCAATCAGCTTTTCTATCATATCTTCCTTCTTATCTGATTTGTTTACATGAACTTCTAATAGTTTGCCTAATTCGAATAGCTCTGCCTTTTTCACTTTATATTCCTTGCTTAATAAAGCCTGGGCTTCTGCTCTACCGGTGATAGTTAAAATTTTACTAGCCAGTTGATCTAACCTTTTTGGATCCACTTTAGTTTTCTTTTTACTTCCTACTTTAATTTCCTGATAGACCAGTTTACCTTTACCCTCTAGTAAGTTTATTAGCTGATGCTCATTAAGTTTGTTTATCGTTAAATTTACAAGGTTGAATAATTGCTTTAGATCATGCTTCAGACGGTGATGTAAATTATCCATCCAAACACACCCTCTTTAGCAATTCATCGGTTAAACTTTTAAGCTCGGTTTTTACGTCTTTATTGGCTACACCTGGTTGGCACACCACAGGAATACCATATTGCGGTGCCCCACCGTAAATTGATTTATTTTCTCTAATCTGTGTTTTGAAAATGGGAAAGCCGTTCGATCTGGTCTGGTTTATATATTGTTTTTGGGTTAAAATAGGTTCCCCTTTCATCATATACAACATGGTAAAAACCACTCCCAAAAACCCAGGTGAGATTGTAGGTTCCTGTTCTACCCCAGCCTGGCTATTGAATTCTGTGATTAGATGATTAACATGCTTTTTTAATTGACCAATTCCGAGAGTAGAAAGAAAATCGGGCTTAGCGGGAATAAGGTAATAATCACTGGCTACTAAGGCATTTTTAGTCACTATATTAAAATTAGGTGGACAATCAATTAGTACGAAATCGTAATTTTTTGCTACTCCATTTATCAGATTGTTTAAGCCTTTAGCTAAAAGGGAGTGCACTCGCAAAAAATTATATTGCTTACGCCTTAAGGTTGCACCTCCAAGCATTACGGCAAGATCTAAATCCACATTAATCAAGCCTAGATGAGAGCAAATTAAATCTAAAGGTGCCTTAACCTTTCTGTAAAACCGCTCAGGCCTTACCACTAGTTCTGACAGATCCATAATTTGATCCCGTCCAACAAAGGCATCAAACCAGGATTTTATTGTAAGATGCTCCTGGTAATCTGTTTGCCAATCATCTTCGGTAATAAAAGAAAAAGTTAGATTAGCCTGCGGATCTAGGTCAATCATTAAGACCTTGTAATTACGCATAGCCAAATCCGCTGCAAGATTGGAGGTTAAGGTTGTTTTCCCTACCCCTCCCTTGTAATTAATAACTGAAATAACAGGCATATGATTCCTCCCCTAAAGTTACTCCTAGGAAGAATATATTTAAGCACTATCAGAGAAATTACAGTCCGGGACAATAAAAAAACCTCGTGGCTTTAAAAGCACGAGGTAAAAAGATTATCCAGCTGATTCTGTTATGGAGGCAACTCGTGCTTGTTTAGGCAGTCTCTCTAAAAGCTCTGCAAAATATGGTTTTCCATCAACACAGGTTTGTGATATAAGCCTAATAGTAGCTAAGACATCATCATGGGCTCTGTGGGCTCGGTTCACGGTTATTCCGTGGGCTTGCAATAGATTCTGAAGACCCATTGAGCTAAAGCCTTTTTTACGCCAGCTAATCCCACGCATGGAGCAAAGCCAGTGTTTCTCTTCGGCACAAGGGAACATCCCTTCCGTAAACTTACGGTCAAAAGATGCATTATGAGCTACAAGAAAGTCAGCTCTATGTAGAAGTGATTCAATTTTGTCTCTGTCTAACACCTGACCCCTGACATCACTGTCGGTTATACCATGAACCCTAGTAGAAGCACCAGGTATTCTTTTCTTTGGTTCCCGAAGTCCAACGTAATGGTCAGTAACACCAACTATTTCACCTGTCTCTTCGTTAAACTTAAACAAACATATGGCAAATTCTATTATTTCGTCGTATATGGGGCTGAAACCGGTGGTTTCTACGTCGATGAGGCCTGCAGTAGCAAACATTTAATGCTCCTTCCTTCAAAAATACTTTGTGAAACATTATTTTTCATAATTATAGCAAAATTTGCTGTCTTTTGAAAGGTAAAAGGAACGCTGGGCTATGCATCACCTGACGTTCTAATCAAGCTTTGGTTGGAGATATTGTTTAATCAATTGATTGTTTTTGTTGATAAATTCATCAAACAGTTGTATAATGTTATTGTAAAGGGGGTAGATTGTTAAATGAATCCTAGCAGTTATGTATTATCACAGAAAGTAGACTATGACTGTCCATTTTGTGACAAGACTCACACACTACAAGTAAGAACAAGATTATCTACTGCACTTATTAAAAGTGAATCAGTAGAATATGAGCAAACCTATTTCTATTGCCCAATTGAAGATGAAGAATTTATACCCAGCAAAATCATGGATGAGAATCTGCTAAAAGCCAGAGACTCATATAGGCAAAATCGTGGACTTCTTACCTCTAATCAGCTTAAGGAGATTAGAAAAAATTATAAATTGACACAAAAAGATTTTTCAAATTTACTTGGTTGGGGAGACGTGACATTACAGCGCTATGAAACTAAGTTAATCCAAGATGAAACTTACGATAATTGTATCCGAATAGTAGCCGAAAATCCCACATATGCACTAGAATTATTAGATAAACATAAATCTGCCTTTTGTAACGACAAATATATTGAAATACGTGAGTTTATCAAGAAAACAATAAAAGAAAAAGGCAACTCTTATCTAAAAATGCAGGAAATTAAAAATTGTTATATAGATTTTGAACTTGAATCAGACTTTAATGGTTTTAAAAAGCTAAACTTAGAAAAAATAAATAAATTACTAGGTTATTTCGCTCAATTTATTGAACCTCTATATAAAGTAAAAATGATGAAGCTTTTGTGGTATTCAGATGCTATACATTTCAAGAGATATGGCACTTCCATGACTGGACTAGTCTATAAACATTTACCTATGGGAGCTGTTCCTATTGGCTATAATGAAATACTATCACTACCGTCAATAGAAGTTGAAGAACATTATATTAATGACTATATTGCTTATAGAATCTTTCCAAAAGATGATATTAGCATTTCTGCCTTTTCCTTTGAAGAATTAGATATATTACAATTAGTTACAAACTTTTTTAAAGATATGAAAACAGAGTCAGTTGTAAGTTATATGCATGATGAAATAGCTTATCTAGAAACTGACTTAGATCAAATCATTCCGTATAGTCTAGCTCAAAAATTGCGAGACTTATAAAAAATCTGGTCCAACCTAAAGTTTTTAGGTTGGACCTTTTTATATCAAAATCTCTTTAATTTCAATCTCATTTAAATATTTAAGTGTACCAGCGATATCTATTTCATTGGCAACATTCATTAATGTATCTCCTAACTCTTTTAACATATCACGAATCCATTGAGGTAAATAATTCTTTATCTTGGGAACTATCTCAAAATAATTGTCATATAGTCGAGTCATCATACTAACATTAAAGCTGCGTTTCGGTTGAAGGTATAGTTAATTAACTCATAGGTAAATAAGATTATATAACTTAGATCAGTGTTTAGATAATTTCCTTTTAGTACTTGTTCTCTCCAGTAAAATACCAATTCCATTGTTTTCTATCTAAAGAATGAAAGGTGGTCCAGTAAGCCATTAATGGTACATTACCGCACTTTACTCCTCGTTTATTAGCATATGTAACCGTCAAGTAATTTTGAACAAATTTTGCTAAATAACTTTCAACACCTAGTTATTCCCAAAAATGGTTTCTCGATGTTTAACTCTATAGCTATCACAACTTAGATGAACTACCTCACTTTTATGTATTATCCTATCTAGAATTGCAGTTGTAATCGCAGGGTCACCTAGCAATTCACCCCAATCTTCAGGTCCTTTGTTTGAGGTTATTATGATTGAGGCTTGTCCATAAAGTTTATTGATTAGCTGAAAAAACATATTAGCCTCACTTTTGTCCATAGCCATAAACATCAGGTCATCAATTATTACTAGGTCTGAGGAAATTATTCGCTTCATCTTAGACCGGCTGCTACGGCTAATTTCCTGAGTCTTAAATAGGTGCATCAGTGTATCCATTTGAATGAAACTAACTTTATAACCTCGGCTTATTGCCTCAATACCTAAGCCTATAGCAAGAAAGGTTTTGCCAACACCGGGAGGTCCAAGAAGTAAGAGATTGTAGATTTGCTCAACCCATAAAAGCTCCCTTAACTGTTGTAACTGCTTTTTACTAAGCGATTGTTGCTCGGCTAGGTTGAATTCATCCAAGGTCTTGTATTCCGGGAAAGCAGCCCATTTAAGCCGCTTGTCCCGCTGTTTTTCTTCTCGCTTCAATCGTT
>JUEG02000095.1_pt1 | contig 18449 bp, 22 predicted proteins | sample 432341 | NCBI WGS metagenome assembly JUEG02 (sample SAMN02953476, study PRJNA257561) | rock porewater metagenome | biome: terrestrial; feature: Opalinus Clay rock; material: porewater; isolation source: Opalinus Clay rock BIC-A1 borehole | place: Switzerland: Mt Terri URL, St-Ursanne ...
TGAAAAGCATCGCCCCGAGGTCGGGCCTCCCACAAAAGCGGCCGGCGCACACTGAGCTACCCTGTGGGAGGCGCGCCCTCGCGGCGATGCAGGCCGAAGGACTGCCAAAGGCCTGAAGCCCGGAGCTTGAAGCTTGAAAGCCTGAAAAGCATCGCCCCGAGGTCGGGCCTCCCACAAAAGCGGCCGGCGCACGCTGAGCTACCCTGTGGGAGGCGCGCCCTCGCGGCGATGCAGGCCGAAGGACTGCCAAAGACCTGAAGCCTGAAGCCTGAAAAACCGAGACCGGGCCTCCCAGAAAAATGGCCGGGAGCCATTTTTGACGTCGCTTGCGACGGCCCGAAGGGTGATCGCCATGGATGGCGGATCACAAAAAAACTCCCCTGGGAGCACAGGGGAGTGGCTTATCGCCAAGCTGGGGATGTCAAACCGTTTCACGCACCCGTGCTGCCCATGGGCTGGCTAAACCGCGTCGCCCGCGCCAGCACATGGAGGTGGAGTCGAGTCCCATGGCGGCGAAGCCAATTCCATCGCCTACAGGGAATTCAGACCGGCCCGCGGGCGGCGCGGCGGGGGGCGACGGTGAAGCCGAGGGCTTCCTCGTAGCTGGGGCTGTCGAGCTTCGGCTGGTAGTCGACCAGGGCCTCGTACACGGTGATGACCTTGTCTTCGGCGCTCTGCCCCTTGAAGTCGTCCTTGTCCAGGCGCAGGTCGTCCATCAGGGTGTTCCATACCGCGCCGCCGTCGGGGTGCGGCAGGAGGATGATGTTCACGCCGTCGAGGTCGACCTGCAGCGCCTTGCCGAGGTTTTCCACATAGAACAGCACGCGGATGCCGGGGGCCAGGTCGCCGCGGTAGTGCTGGATGAACAGCGGCAGCAGGGTCAGTTCGACGAGGATGCCGGCGGCCATCACCAGCTTGTCGTTCCTGGCCAGCAGCACGGCCTGCTTGACCACGGATTTTGGCGGCATGCGCCGGCCGGACGCATCGGCTATATCGCCTTCCTCCAGTACCAGGTCGCCGCGGAAGGCGTAGGTGTCGGCCTGGCTGGTGGTGCCGTTGAAGCTGAGGTTGCACAGCAGGTTGCGGGCTTCGTAGGTGTTCAGCAGCATATCGAGGGATCTCCGGTCGTTGAAATCAGGCCACTTTGGCGGCGTCGTGGGCGGCGAGGGCGAACAGGGTTTTCCAGTCGTCCTCGATCAGGTGCAGGTGTTTGCGCTGGCAGACCTTGCGTTCCTTCTCGCTCGGTCCGTCGATCAGCGCCCAGCCGGCGTCGGCCGCGGCGTCGTGGATCAGGTCGCTCATCACCATGCGTTCGGTGTCGCGGTTGAAGCGCATGCCGAGGAACAGGTAGCGCTTGCCGCGGCGCTGCAGCTTGAGCCAGGCCGGCACGGCGAAGCCGCCCATCAGTTCGGTGATGTAGTCGACGAAGTCGGCGTCCGAGGCGACGTAGCTGGGCTTGGGCAGGGGCGTGCCGAGCGGCTTGAACAGCACCGGCAGGTCGCTGTCGACCTGCTCCAGGCCGATGCGGCGGTACTGCCCGGCGTCGAACTGGTACAGCTCGAAACGATAGTGGGTGCCGGCGAGGCGGGCGCAGCCGACCACCAGGGTATGGGCGCGGTCGGCGTAGCAGCGTTGCAACTGGGTGTCGCGGTTGCAGTCGATCACGTAGGGCAGGCGCAGGTCGGCCAGCCACTGGTGGACGGGTGAGGGCGTCCAGTTGTCGCCGCCGTAGGTCTGGGTCAGGAAACGCTCGATGAAGCTGCGTCCCTTCTTGTTCTCCAGGTGCATGGCGGCCCTGGGGAACTCGTACATCAGCCGTTCGGCCATTGGCTGGCCGCCGGTCATGGCCAGGATAAGGCTGTCGCTATCGGCGGGGATCGGCTGTCCGGAGTGGCGGTCGACCACCTCGCGCAGCACGCCGGGTCCCAGATAGGGAATGCTGTCGCCGGCCTTGAGGCCGGCCAGTATTTCCTGCATCGGACTGCTGTTCACGGGATTCTCCTGCTGTCGGTTTCCAGGAGTGCTTCGCAATATGCACGCCAATCGCCGAAAGTTCGGCAACTCGTTGTTATCACGAATATTTTCCGTAACTTTCCCGATTCGGGACGCGGCGCGTTCGCGACAATTGTCGTATTTGCCACAGGCTCGGGAAGGCCATGGAAAGTTGCCTGGAAGATTCCCGCAAGCGGCGTGGAAAGTTTGTTGGGTTGTTGCCATTGGCACCGACAGAGGCTTCCTTTTGTTGTGTATGCCACTGTCGCGATAATGTCTTTTTTTCTTATAAAATAATTAAAAAACAATAACTTGGGTTTCGATAAAAGCGCTGGCACAAAGACTGCACCTACCTCGTTGCGCAGGCTTGTTCGTGCCTATAGCCCACGTACATTTCATGTGGAAACGAAACCTGAGGAACTTAATTATGGCAATGCGTCAATGCGCTATCTACGGCAAGGGGGGGATCGGTAAGTCCACGACCACCCAGAACCTCGTGGCGGCCCTGGCCGAACTCGGCAAAAAGGTGATGATTGTCGGTTGCGACCCGAAAGCCGACTCGACCCGCCTGATTCTGCACGCCAAGGCCCAGAACACCATCATGGAAATGGCGGCGGAGGCCGGCACCGTGGAAGACCTGGAGCTGGAGGACGTGCTCAAGGCCGGCTATGGCGGCATCAAGTGCGTCGAGTCCGGCGGCCCCGAGCCGGGCGTCGGTTGCGCCGGTCGCGGGGTGATCACCGCGATCAACTTCCTCGAAGAGGAAGGCGCCTATGAGGACGATCTGGACTTCGTCTTCTACGACGTGCTCGGTGACGTGGTGTGCGGCGGTTTCGCCATGCCCATCCGCGAGAACAAGGCCCAGGAAATCTACATCGTCTGCTCCGGCGAGATGATGGCCATGTACGCGGCCAACAACATCTCCAAGGGCATCGTCAAGTACGCCAACTCCGGCAGCGTGCGCCTGGCCGGGCTGATCTGCAACAGCCGCAACACCGACCGCGAAGACGAACTGATCATGGCCCTGGCCGAGAAGATGGGCACCCAGATGATCCATTTCGTGCCGCGCGACAACGTGGTCCAGCGCGCCGAGATCCGCCGCATGACCGTCATCGAGTACGACCCGACGGCCAAGCAGGCGGACGAGTACCGGCAGCTGGCGACCAAGATCGTCAACAACAAGAAGCTGGTCATCCCGACCCCCATCACCATGGACGAACTCGAAGACCTGTTGATGGAATTCGGCGTCATGGAAGTGGAGGACGAATCGATCGTCGGCAAGACCGCCGCCGAACTGGCCGCCGAAGCCGCCGTCTGATCGCGCCGCTTCAGAGAGCCGTCCACGGCCCGCCTGGCCTGACCAGCCAGGCCGTGGATCAGGCTCGCAGGACGGGGCAGGGCGGATTGGCCCTGTCGGAGACTTGCGCCCGCCAGGGCGACGGCTCTGCTACCCGCATATGAACGCAAGGCAAGAGGAGGTCATACCATGTCCGGTATGTCACGTGAAGAGGTCGAGTCCCTCATCCAGGAAGTCCTGGAAGTCTATCCCGAGAAAGCCCGCAAGGACCGCGCCAAGCACCTGTCGCCCAACGACCCGTCGCTGGAGCAGTCGAAGAAGTGCATCACCTCCAACAAGAAGTCCCAGCCGGGGCTGATGACCATCCGCGGCTGCGCCTATGCCGGCTCCAAGGGCGTGGTCTGGGGGCCGATCAAGGACATGATCCACATTTCCCACGGTCCGGTGGGGTGCGGCCAGTATTCGCGGGCCGGCCGGCGCAACTACTACATCGGCACCACCGGCGTGAACGCTTTCGTCACCATGAACTTCACCTCGGATTTCCAGGAGAAGGACATCGTCTTCGGCGGCGACAAGAAGCTGGCCAAGCTGATCGACGAGGTCGAGACGCTGTTCCCGCTGAACAAGGGCATCTCGGTGCAGTCGGAATGCCCGATTGGCCTGATCGGCGACGACATCGAGGCGGTGTCCAAGAAGAAGGCCGCCGAGTACGACACCACCGTGGTGCCGGTGCGCTGCGAAGGCTTCCGCGGGGTATCGCAGTCCCTCGGCCACCACATCGCCAACGACGCCATCCGTGACTGGGTGCTGGACAAGCGCGACGACGACACCAGCTTCCAGACCACCCCGTACGACGTCTCCATCATCGGCGACTACAACATCGGCGGCGATGCCTGGTCCTCGCGCATCCTGCTCGAGGAAATGGGTTTGCGCGTCGTGGCCCAGTGGTCCGGCGACGGCACCATTTCCGAGATGGAGCTGACCCCCAAGGTCAAGCTCAACCTGGTGCACTGCTACCGCTCGATGAACTACATCTCGCGGCATATGGAAGAGAAGTACGGCATCCCATGGATGGAGTACAACTTTTTCGGCCCGACCAAGACCGCCGAATCGATGCGCGCCATCGCCGCCCACTTCGACGACCACATCAAGCAGAAATGCGAGGAAGTGATCGCCAAGTACCAGCCGCAGTGGGAAGCGGTGATCGCCAAGTACCGTCCGCGCCTGGAAGGCAAGCGGGTGATGCTCTACGTCGGTGGCCTGCGTCCGCGCCACGTGATCGGTTCCTACGAGGACCTGGGCATGGAAGTGGTCGGTACCGGCTATGAGTTCGGCCACAACGACGACTACGACCGCACCCTCAAGGAAATGGGCAACGCCACGCTGCTCTACGACGATGTCACCGGCTACGAATTCGAAGAGTTCGTGAAGAAGATCAAGCCCGACCTGATCGGCTCCGGCATCAAGGAAAAGTACATCTTCCAGAAAATGGGCGTGCCCTTCCGGCAGATGCACTCCTGGGACTATTCCGGTCCGTACCACGGCTTCGACGGCTTCGCCATCTTCGCCCGCGACATGGACATGACCCTGAACAACCCATGCTGGAAGAAGCTGCAGGCGCCCTGGCAGAAAATCGAGGAATCGGTCGAGAAGGTCGCCGCCAGCGCCTGATAGTGCGCAGTCGTACGCAACATCCGCGGCGGCCGGCATGGGCCGGTCGCCGCCGATATCCGTGATCGCCGTTCACAGATGAGTGAGGCGAAGGAGAAAGTCATGAGCCAGCAAGTCGATAACATCAAACCCAGCTACCCGCTGTTCCGCGACGACGAATACAAGGACATGCTCGCGCGCAAGCGCGACGATTTCGAGGAGAAGCATCCGCAGGAGAAGATCGACGAAGTCTTCCAGTGGACCACCACCCAGGAATACCAGGAACTCAACTTCCAGCGCGAAGCCCTGACCGTCAACCCGGCCAAGGCCTGCCAGCCGCTGGGTTCGGTACTCTGCGCCCTGGGCTTCGAGAAGACCATGCCCTACGTGCACGGCTCGCAGGGGTGCGTGGCCTACTTCCGCACCTACTTCAACCGCCACTTCAAGGAGCCGGTGTCCTGCGTGTCCGACTCCATGACCGAGGACGCAGCGGTGTTCGGCGGCCAGCAGAACATGAAGGACGGCCTGGCCAACTGCAAGGCCACCTACAAGCCGGACATGATCGCCGTGTCCACCACCTGCATGGCCGAGGTCATCGGCGACGACCTCAACGCCTTCATCAACAACTCGAAGAAGGAGGGCTTCATCCCCGAGGACTACCCGGTCCCCTATGCCCACACCCCGAGCTTCGTCGGCAGCCACGTCACCGGCTGGGACAACATGTTCGAGGGCATTGCCCGCTACTTCACCCTCAATCACATGGACGACAAGGTGGTCGGTAGCAACCACAAGATCAATGTCGTTCCCGGCTTCGAGACCTACCTGGGCAACTTCCGCGTGATCAAGCGCATGCTCAAGGAAATGGACGTCGGCTACAGCCTGCTCTCCGATCCGGAAGAAGTGCTCGATACCCCGGCCGACGGCCAGTTCCGCATGTACTCCGGCGGCACCACCCAGGACGAGATCAAGGATGCGCCCAACGCCCTGAACACCCTGCTGCTGCAACCCTGGCAGCTGGAAAAGACCAGGAAGTTCGTCGAAGGCACCTGGAAGCACGAGACGCCCAAGCTGAGCACCCCCATGGGCCTGGACTGGACCGACGAGTTCCTGATGAAGGTCAGCGAGATCAGCGGCCAGCCGATCCCCGAAAGCCTGGCCAAGGAGCGCGGTCGCCTGGTCGACATGATGACCGACTCGCACACCTGGCTGCACGGCAAGCGCTTCGCGCTGTGGGGCGATCCGGATTTCGTCATGGGCATGGCCAAGTTCCTCCTGGAGCTGGGCGCCGAGCCGGTGCACATCCTCGCCCACAACGGCAACAAGCGCTGGAAGAAGGCCATGGACGCGATCCTGGAGTCCTCGCCCTACGGCAAGAACTGCACCGTGTACATCGGCAAGGACCTCTGGCACATGCGCTCGCTGGTGTTCACCGACAAGCCGGACTTCATGATCGGCAACAGCTACGGCAAGTTCATCCAGCGCGACACGCTGCACAAGGGCAAGGAGTTCGAGGTGCCGCTGATCCGTCTCGGCTTCCCGATCTTCGACCGCCACCACCTGCATCGCCAGACCACCCTGGGCTACGAAGGCGCCATGCAGATACTGACCACCCTCGTCAACGCCGTGCTCGAGCGCCTCGACGACGAGACCCGCGGCATGCAGAGCACCGACTACAACTACGACCTGGTTCGTTGACCGCGAGCGGGGAGGGCGACCTCCCCATCCTGGCCGGCCGGCGCACCGCAATGGTCGTCGGCCGGCCAGCCCCATTTTCAGGAAGCCTCCCATGCCCAGTGTCATGATCAGCCGCAACAAGAATGGCCAGCTGACCTTCTACATCGCCAAGAAGGACCAGGAAGAAATCGTCGTCAGCCTGGAACACGACAGCCCCGAACGCTGGGGCGGCGAAGTCGCCCTGGCCGATGGCTCCAGCTACTACCTCGAACCCCTCTCGGCGCCGCCGAAACTGCCGATCACCCTGCGCGCCAAACGGGCCGGCGAGGGCTGAACGATGGCGCCCAGCAACGGACGGGCTCCGCTGCCGGCTCACCTGGCCCTGCGCATCGCCCTGGCGGCGCGCGAGCTGAACGGCGTGGATACCGGGCAACTGCTGCGCACCCTGCTCAGCGTCACCGGCGAGCCGATCACCGAAGCGCGACTGGCCAGGCTGCGCCTCAACCGCCTGCGCAACCGCCTGCTGAGCAGCGTCGACGGGCCGCCGCCGGCGCTCAGCGAGCGGCAATTGCAGCGTGCGCTCGGCCTGCTCAAGGGGCGTGGCGTGCGGATGCCCGAGGAACCGTTGCCGGCCATCGAGCCCTATCGCGAAGGCGAGTTGCCGGATTCGATCCGCATCGCCTGCACCTCCGACGGCGGCGAGCGCCTGGACGGCAGCTTCGGCAGCTGCGCGCGCTTTCTCGTCTACCAGATCTCGCCGAGCGCCAGCCGCCTGGTCGACCTGCGCGAGCCGGGGCCGGTCGCGCCCCACGAAGATCGCCATGCCCGCCGCGCCGAACTGCTGCACGACTGCCAGCTGCTCTACACCCTGAGCATCGGCGGGCCGGCGGCGGCCAAGGTGATTCGCGTCGGCACCCACCCGGTCAAGGTCATGCGGCCGATCCCGGCCCGCGAGATCGTCGAGGAACTGCAACAGGTACTGGCCAGCGCGCCGCCGCCCTGGCTGGCCAAGGCCATGGGCAGCGAGCCGGCCCCCCGCGTTTCCACGTCTGAAAGAGAGGACACCCCATGATCAGCCAGACCCAGCTCGACGCGGTCATCCGCCAGGCCGAGAACGCTCCGTTGGACGAGGCGCTGCTCGCCAGGCTGCGCAGCGAGCACCCTGGCATCCACTTCACCTGCTGCATGGACGACGACGTGGTGGTCAATGCCAAGCCGGTTGCCGAGCGGCCGGGGTTCAACGTCTACCTGGTCAACTCCAGCCAGCACTGCTCGGTGCTGAGCAACGACCTGGACGCCGCCTCGGGCATCGTCCTGGCCGAAGTCATCGCCGATTAGAGAGCGCCCATGCACAACGACGGTAGCGAGGACATCACCCCCCTGGCGGACTGCCGCGATTGCAGCTTTCGCGGCGACCTGCTGCCCAGCGGCCGCTGCACGCCGGGCGACCGCTGCGTGGCGATCCACAGCGGCCGGCAGATCGACCGTTTCTTCCGGCAGAATCCGCAGCTGGCCGTGCACTACCTGGCCGATCCGTTCTGGGAGCGGCGCGCCATCGCCGTGCGCTACGCCCCGGTGGAGGCGCTGCTGCCGATGATCCACGACGTCGACGAAGCGGTGCGCCGTGCCGTCGCCTACCGCCTGCCGCGCGAGCGCCTGGGCGAACTCATGCGCGACCCGGATCGGGAAGTGCGCATCACCGTCGCCGACCGCCTGCCGGCCGAGCAACTGGAACGGATGGCTGCCGACCCGGATTACCTGGTGCGCGCCTACGTGGTCCAGCGCATCGCCCCGGGGCGGCTGTTCCGCTTCATCCGCGACGAGGACCGCCAGGTGCGCAAGTTCGTCGCCCAGCGCCTGCCCGAGGAAAGCCTCGGACTGATGGTCACCGACCCCGAACCGGAAGTCCGCCGCCTGGTCGCCGCGCGCCTGCATGGCGAGGACGTGCTGGAAATGCTCCACGACCCCGACTGGACGGTACGCCTGGCCGCCGTGGAAAACGCCCCGCTCGACGCCCTGCGCGAGCTGAACGAAGACGATCCCGAAGTCCGGAACGCGATCGAAGAGCGATTGGGGTAGGTTGGGTTGAGGTAGGTTGGGTGGGGCCGCCGAGGTTGAGCTCCGCGAAGCCCAACGAGCGAGGCCTCGGGTAACACAATCGTTACGGCGTTGAGCTTCGGCACGTCGGAGATTCGCCTTGGTTCCGGTGTGATGTTGGGCTTCGCCGCTTCGCGGCTCAACCCAACCTACGGGTTCGGTGCCAGTCGTAGGTTGGGTTGAGCTCCGCGAAGCCCAACGAGCTGGCACCGGGCAACGCAATCGTTATGGCGTTGAGCTTCGGCGCGTCGGAGGTTCGCTTTGGCCCCGGCGTGATGTTGGGCTTCGTCGCTTCGCGTCTCAACCCAACCTACGTCGTGCCCCGTCGTAACTGTCCAACTCTGACGTAGGTTGGGTTGAGCCTGCGAAGCCCAACGAGCGAGGCGTCGGACAACGCACTCGTCGCGGCGTTGAGCTTCGGCGCATCGGAGGTCCGCTTTGGCCCCGGAGTGATGTTGGGCTTCGCCGCTCCGCGGCCCAGCGGAGCGCCGCCCGACCCAACCTACGTGTTTCACCCAACCACCGGGCCTCAATCCCAACGTACGTGGATCGACCCCGCCGCACACACCTCACCTCCCCAATCGACCGGTATCGCTCTGTTTCTGATGTAACGATGAATCGAGGAATACGGCCAATCGGCGGCGCGTGAAACGTGCCCATGCTTGACCGGATTGAAATGGATGTAATCGATGTGCCGCTGCAGATCCTCTTCGTCCCGGATCCGGTGCTCCCAGTAGCGCCGTTGCCAGACGGCGCGCTCACGTTTGCGTCGGCGCGACAACGGAATCGCCTCGTATGCGGGCAGGCGACGGGAGAAGCCGCTCTTGATCAACGCCCAGCGCAGCGGGTAGTCGGCATCGCCCTCGGGCAGTCGCCATACGGCGTGCAGGTGATCCGGCAACACCACCTGCGCGACGATCTCGAACGGATGTCGGGCCTTTACCAGGCGAAAGGCGGCACGAAGCGCGTCGATATGCTCGGTGAGCAGGCACTGGTTGCGATCGGCCAGCCCGAGGGTGAAAAAGAACGTGCCGCCCGGCACGAAAGCGCGTCGATAGTGCATCTCATCATCCTTGATGAATTGGGCTTGGCGAAATATAGGGCAACTCGTTAGCGAAAAATGTGATCCCGATCGGTCGGCTGGTGGTTGTAGGTTGGGTTGAGCGAAGCGAAGCCCAACGCGCGCGGCGTCCGGCACGGATTCGTCACGGTGTTGCGCTTTTGGGCGTTCCGGAGATTCACCTTGGCCTCGGAGCGATGTTGGGCTTCGCCGCTACGCGGCTCAGGCTACGCGCCCCGCCCCAACCTACGATGCACCCGCCGAATCCTTTGTTGCGAACCCGACATCCGGACGCGTTTGCGACAATCAGATTTCAATACAAATCAATAAAAATCAATAAGTTGTATTTTGGTACAGGCATTGCATCCACCTCGTTGCGCATGACCATGACGACCGGAGGGTGCGATGAAAGCCAAGGACATTGCCGAGCTGCTCGACGAGCCCGCCTGCACGCACAACAAGAAGGAGAAGTCCGGCTGCGCCAAGCCGGCGCCGGGCGCCACCGATGGCGGCTGCGCCTTCGACGGCGCGCAGATCGCGCTGCTGCCGATCGCCGATGTGGCGCACATCGTCCATGGGCCCATCGCCTGCGCCGGCAGTTCCTGGGACAACCGCGGCACCCGCTCCAGCGGCCCGCAGTTGTACCGCATCGGCATGACCACCGATCTCTCCGAGCAGGACGTGATCATGGGGCGCGCCGAGAAGCGCCTGTTCCACGCCATCCGCCAGGCGGTGGAGAGCTACGCGCCGCCGGCGGTGTTCGTCTACAACACCTGCGTGCCGGCGCTGATCGGCGACGACCTCGACGCCGTGTGCAAGGCCGCCAGCGAGCATTTCGCCACCCCGGTGGTGCCGGTGGACGGCGCCGGTTTCTACGGTACCAAGAACCTCGGCAACCGCATCGCCGGCGATGCCATGGTCAAGCACGTGATCGGCACCCGCGAGCCCGACCCGCTGCCGGCCGGCAGCGAGCGCGCCGGCATCCGCGTGCACGACGTCAACCTGATCGGCGAATACAACATCGCCGGCGAGTTCTGGCACGTGCTGCCGCTGCTCGACGAGCTGGGCCTGCGCGTGCTCTGCACGCTGTCGGGCGATGCGCGTTTTCGCGAGGTGCAGACCATGCACCGCGCCGAGGTGAACATGATGGTCTGCTCCAAGGCCATGCTCAATGTCGCGCGCAAGCTGCAGGAGCGCTTCGGCACGCCCTGGTTCGAGGGCAGCTTCTACGGCATCACCGACACCTCGCAGGCGCTGCGCGACTTCGCCCGGCTGATCGGCGACGACGACCTCGCCGCGCGCACCGAAGCGCTGATCGCGCGCGAGGAAGCGAGGATTCGCGCGGCGCTGGAGCCCTGGCGCGAACGCCTGGCCGGCAAGCGCGTGCTGCTCTACACCGGCGGGGTCAAGTCCTGGTCGGTGATCTCCGCGCTGCAGGACCTGGGCATGAAGGTGGTCGCCACCGGCACCAAGAAATCCACCGAGGAGGACAAGGCGCGCATCCGCGAGCTGATGGGCGACGACGTCAAGATGCTCGACGAGGGCAACCCGCGCGCGTTGTTGCGCACGGTGGAGGAATACCGCGCCGACATCCTCATCGCCGGCGGTCGCAACATGTACACCGCGCTCAAGGGGCGCATCCCCTTCCTCGACATCAACCAGGAACGCGAATTCGGCTATGCCGGCTACGACGGCATGCGGGAACTGGTGCGCCAGCTGTGCCTGACCCTCGAGAGCCCGGTGTGGCCGGCGGTGCGCCAGCCGGCGCCGTGGGAGCGGCCCGCGTCGGCCGAGGCACAACCCCGCACGCTGGCGAACGCCTGAGGAGGTCGCGATGGCACAGATCATCAACCGCAACAAGGCGCTGGCGGTCAGCCCGCTGAAGGCCAGCCAGACCATGGGTGCCGCGCTGGCCTTCCTCGGCCTGGCGCGCAGCATGCCGTTGCTGCACGGTTCGCAGGGCTGCACGGCGTTCGCCAAGGTGTTCTTCGTCCGGCACTTCCGCGAGCCGGTGCCGTTGCAGACCACGGCGATGGATCAGGTCAGCTCGGTGATGGGCGCCGACGAGAACGTGGTCGAGGCGCTGCGCACCATTTGCGACAAGCAGCATCCAGCGGTGATCGGCCTGCTCAGCACCGCGCTGGCGGAGACCCAGGGCTGCGACCTGCACAGCGCCGTGCATCAGTTCCGCCGCGAATATCCCGAGTACGGCGACGTGGCCGTGGTGTCGGTGAACAGCCCGGACTTCAGCGGTTGCTTCGAGAGCGGTTTCGCCGCCGCGCTCAAGGCGATGATCGAGGCGCTGGTGCCCGAGCGCCGTGACCAGGTCGGCCAGCGGCCGCGCCAGGTCAACGTGCTGTGCAGCGCCAGCCTGACACCCGGCGACCTGGAATTCGTCGCCGAGAGCATCGAGAGCTTCGGCCTGCGGCCGTTGCTGATCCCCGACCTGTCCGGCTCGCTGGACGGCCATCTCGACGAGGCGGCCTTCAACCCGCTGACCACCGGCGGGCTGACCCTCGACGAGTTGGCCAGTGCCGGGCAGAGCGCCGCCACCCTGGTGATCGGCCAGAGCCTGACCGCCGCCGCCGATGCGCTGGCCGCCCGCAGCGGCGTACCGGACCGGCGTTTCGGCCTGCTGCTGGGCCTGGAGGCGGTGGATGCCTGGTTGATGGCGCTGAGCGAGATCAGCGGCAACCCGGTGCCGGAGCGCTGGCAGCGCCAGCGCCGGCAACTGCAGGACGCCATGCTCGATACCCATTTCATGCTCGGCGACGCGCGTCTGGGCATCGCCGCCGACCCCGACCTGCTGCTCGGTTTCTCCACCCTGGCGCGTGGCATGGGCGCGCAACTGGTGGCCGCCGTGGTGCCGGCGCGCGCGCCGGCGCTGGCCGATGCGCCGCTGGCGCGCATCCAGGTCGGTGACCTGGAGGACCTGGAGCAGGCCGCCCGCGACGGTGGTGCCCAACTGCTGCTCGGCAACAGCCACGCGCTGGCCAGCGCCGACCGCCTGGGCATTCCGCTGCTGCGCGTGGGCTTTCCGCAGTACGACCTGCTGGGCGGCTTCCAGCGCTGCTGGAGCGGTTACCGGGCCAGCGCGCAGGCGCTGTTCGACCTGGCCAACCTGCTCACCGAACACCATCAGGGTATCGCGCCGTATCGCTCGATCTATGCGCAGAAGCCCGCCTCCGACCATTCGCAATGGAGCCACTGAGCCATGGCCAGCCCCATCCGACAACTGCAGGTACTCGACGGCGAGAACGACGGCACGCTGCTCAAGGTGGCCTTCGCCTCGTCCGATCGGCGCACGGTCGACCAGCATTTCGGTTCGTCGCGGTCGTTCGTGTTCTACGGCATCGACCCCGAGCGGGCCGAGCTGCAATCGGTGGTGGAATTCGGCGAGCTCGACCAGGACGGCAACGAGGACAAGCTGGCGGCCAAGCTGGAACTGCTCGATGGCTGCATCGCGGTGTACTGCCGCGCCTGCGGCGCCTCGGCGGTACGCCAGCTGCTGGCGATCGGCGTGCAGCCGGTCAAGGTCAGCGAGGCCGAGGGCATCGCCGAACTGATCGAAACGCTGCAGGCCGAGCTGCGCGAAGGCCCTTCGGCCTGGCTGGCCAAGGCGATCCGGCGTACCCGTGGCACGCCGGACCAGCAACGTTTCGAGGCCATGGCCGGCGAGGCCTGGGACGAATAGCCCGACACCCGCAATCGAGGACAGCGTTATGTATGCAGAAGAACAACAGGCGGTCGTTCGCGACGACGCCCCGGCCCTGCAGGACCCGGTGATCAAGCAGATGGTGGTGCAACTGCGCGCCATGGACAGCTACGGCACCTACGACACCTGGAGCGACGCGCGGGTGCTCGACCCGCTGGTGCTGACCCGCGAGCGGCGCCGCGCGATCCCCATCGTCGGCGATCCGGACGAGGTCACCCTGTCGCGGGTCAAGGCCTTCTACAACGCCCTGGCGCAGATGATCGAGCGCGAGACCGGGCTGCTCGCGGTACCGGTGATCAACATCACCCACGAGGGCTTCGGCCGCGCGCTGATCCTGGTCGGCAAGCTGGTGGCGCTGGACAAGACCCTGCGCGACGTCCATCGCTTCGGCTTCGAATCGCTCGAGGCGTTGTCGCTCGACGCGCAGAAGCTGCTGGGCAAGGCGACCGCGCTGGTCGCCGAGCACCGTACGGTCGCCGAGTTGTAAGGGGAGACGAGCCGATGACCGAAGAGGAACTCAAGGCGTTGAAGAAGGAAGTCAGCCAGAAGAAGCGCATCGCCACCGAATGGGCGTCGCAGATCCACGACCTGGTCGAGGACCGGCTGCTGATCGATTACCGGCAATTGCCGGAACTGGCGACGCAGGCACACCAGGCCTGCCTCGACTGGGCCGAGGCCAACGCCCGGCTGGAAGCGGCCGGCAACGCCTGACCGCCAATACAGAGCGGGCCCGAGCCCGCCGTATCCCTAACCGTAGGCCGCCGCCATGCCATTGGCGGGCAGGAGATGACAGATGGAAGCAGTGATAACCGGGCGTACGCGCGGTGGCGCCGAATGGGTGCCGCAGTTCGTCACCGCCGTCGATGCGCAGAAGTGCATCGGTTGCGGGCGTTGCTACAAGGTGTGCCCGCGCGACGTGTTCGAGCTGGTGGAGCGCTCCGGCATGGTGGGCGAGGACGACGACCTCTACGACGAGGACGACGAGATGATGGTCATGGCCATCGCCGACGGCCTCGACTGCATCGGCTGCAAGGCCTGTTCGGCGGTCTGCCCGAAACAATGCCATACCCATCAGGCCCTGGCCGGCTGAGGAGCTGCTGACATGCCAAGACCCGACTACCACATCTTCCTCTGCCTGCAGCGCCGCGCCGAGGGGCACCCGCGCGGCAGTTGTGCTGCGAAGGGCGGCGAAGCCCTGTTCGACGCCTTCTCCCAGGCCCTGATCCGGCGCAACCTGATCGGCCGCATCGCCTTGACCGGCACCGGCTGCCTGGGGCCCTGCCAGGCCGGCGCCAATGTGCTGATCTACCCGGGCGCATTGATGTACAGCTGGGTGGAGCCGGCGGATGTCGACAGCATCCTCACGCATCTGCTCGAAGGCGAGCCCTTCGCCGACAAGCTCACCCCCGCGGAGCTCTGGTGAGGCATGGGTGAAGTGCTGTTGCTGGAGCCCGAACGGGCGTTCTTTTCCGACCGCACGCCGACCGGGCTGCGCTACCTGCTGAACAGCGCGCGCGGCCTCGAGCATCCGGCGGCGGTCGAAGCCCTGCTGCTGGAGGCCCGGCAGCGCTGGAGCGAGGAGCCGGACGCGCATGTCGGCCTGTACAAGTTCTACTTTCTCCAGGCCCGCTACGCGGAGGCCGAAGCCGCCGTATGGGAAGCCCTGCGGCGGGCCGCGGCCTGTGCCGGCTTCAGCCGCAACTACCGGCGCCTGCACCCTGCCAGCGCCGACTGGCAGACACGCCGCGGTGCCACGCGGTTGTACCTGTTCAGCCTCAAGGCGCTGGGCGTGATCCGCCTGCGCCGTGGCAAGGTGGACAACGCGCGGCGGGTGCTGGAGAAGCTGCTGGAGCTCGATCCGGGCAACGAGATCGGCGGCGAGGCGTTCCTGCAGATCGCCCGCGCCTTCGAGGAGGAAAACTGATGGCGGCATCGTTCGAAGCACGCCTGCAGGCGGCGCGGCCGCTGTTCGGCGAAATCCAGCGCGCGCTGCAGGATTGCCTGCAGCGTTCGGCCATCCGCCTGCAACTGCCCGACGAGCGTGAACCGTCGCGCAGCGAAGTGCGGGTCGACCCGTTCGATCGCAGCGAATGCTTCTACAGCGAATGGCGCAGCGCCCAGGGCGATTTCCTCGGCAGCATGCAGATCAACGGCGACGGTCAGGTCTATGCCGAGTTCGACGTGCTGCTGAAGCACCCGCACGAGCCGGCCTGGCTGGTGGAGGCGGTCGCCGCCTGGGGTTGGCCGGGGGCGCTGAAAAGCGAGTTGCGCCTGCTGCCGGCGCTCGATCATGAATGAGCTCTACGACTGGCTGCTGGCCAGCGCCGCGCAGGCGCGGACCGTCGAACATCTGTGCCTGGGGTTGAACTGGACACTGGCCGAAGTCGACGGCAACCAGGGCTTCGCCTTCAGCCCGCGCCAGGTGCCGCGCACGCTCGGCTGGTCGGGCACACTCGCCGGCCAGGGCAACGCCGCGCTGCTGCCCTGGCTGCTGTCGTGGAACAGCGCCGAAGCCGCGGTCGGCCTGGCCGTGCTCAATGCCAGCGTGAACACGGCGGCGGGCTGCCAGCGCGAGGCGCAGGCACTGCGCACGCAGGCACCGGGGCATCTGCAGGTGTTCGCACATTTCCGTCCACGGCTGGCGGGCCAGCGGGTCGTGGTGATCGGCCATTATCCCGGCCTCGAACGGCTCTGGCAGGACCAGCCCTACCAGTGCCTGGAGCGCCAGCAGCAGGAGGGCGACCTGCCCGATTGCGCCGCCGAGTACCTGCTGCCCGAGGCCGACTGGGTGTTCGTCAGCGCCAGCAGCATCGCCAACAAGACCTTGCCGCGCCTGCTCGAGCTGTCGCGCCAGGCCCAGGTGGTGCTGATGGGGCCGAGCCTGCCCTGGCTGGACGGTTGGCGGCGCTTCGGCGTGGACTACCTGGCCGGGGTTCGCGTGCTCGACCCGGACGGCGTGCGGCGGGTGATTGCCGAGGGTGGCGGTACGCGGCTGTTCGCCGGGCCGGTGGAGTATGCCTTGATGGCGCTCGGGAAATGATGGGGTCTCACGGCCGGCTGGGCTGGCGGATGCTGATCTGTCACAAGCACCCGGTCAGCGCGCGCCTGCATTTCCTCGTGCCGCAGCGCGGCGGGGTGGTCTTGCCGCAGCCCCTTCCGGCCCTCGCGGTATTCGCCGAACCGCCGATGCAGGGCGATCTGCTGGTCCATCCTGCGGGCGCTCTGCGCAGCCTGCAGCGCGACCTGGGGATCGAGAAACCGCTGGAGCTGGTGGCCGATTACCGGGTCGGCCTCGAAGTGTCGGGCGGGGTTCTGCCGGTATTCCTCGCCGCACTGGACGGGCACGATCGGTGCCGGGCGGCCATCGGAACCCACTGGATCGAACTGACGCAGAGCATCGGCATGCCCTGGCTGGACCGCGAACTGCTCAGGCGGGCCTATGAAGTGCTGATCGGGTGAAGCGTAGGCGCGTGGATCGGGCGGTCGCCTAGCCTGAATTTCCAGACATATGGACGCCACCCATCCTACTGCACCGAAAAGCATCGCCCCGAGGGCGGGCCCCCCACAAAAGCAGCCAGCAGCACCGAGCCCCCCGTGGGCGCGCCCTCGCGGTGATGCAGGCCGGTAGGCCTGCCAAAGACTGAAAAGCATCGCCCCGAGGGCGGGCCTCCCACAAAAGCAGCCAGCAGCACCGAGCCCCCGTGGGCGCGCTCTCGCGGCGATGCAGGCCGGTAGGCCTGCCAAAGACTGAAAAGCATCGCCCCGGGGTCGGGCCTCCACAAAGCAGTCCCGTAGGGTGGGCCGGGTGGCGTTCCGCTTCAGCCCACCCATTCCAGGCAATGGGCGTCATCGAAGTGGGCTGAAGCCCACCCTGCTGCTGCGTGCCGAAATGTAACCTCGTGACGGATGCGCGGACCGATGGCTGACGTGTTGGCGCTCAGCCACCTCCCGCACCTCAGGCGCGCAGCAGCGCCTTGGCCATCTTCGGCGACAGCTGGGCTTCGCTGAACTGTGGCTCGTTCGGCGGATAGAGCAGGTCCTCGATGATGCTGTAGCCGTGTTCCTTGCCGAGGGCGATCACGTCGCGGACCTTTTCACAGGCCTTGAGTTTTTCGCCGAGCGCCGGGTCGTTCAGGGCTTGGTTCGAGAAGGCTTGGATTTCCTTGATGGACATAGGGTTCTCTCTGTTGCGATGACTGGAACCAGCGCCGAACGGCTGGCGAGGCATGCCATAGCAACATCGATGCCTGAGATCATTCCATTGAATATCAATGGCTTATGAGGTTTTGACGAGCTGCCGATTGTCGTATTGGCGACAATCGGACAACAGCCGGGCTCAACCCAGCAGGGCCACGGCCTTGATCTGTGCCCACAGCGGCAGCCCGGGAGCGATGCCCAACTGGTCGGCCGAGCGGCGAGTGATGCGCGCCAGCAGCGGCGTGCCGCCGGCATCCAGGCGCACCAGCACGTGGGCCGGGGTATCTGCCGCGGCCAGCGCTTCGACTCGCGCCGGCAGCAGGTTGGTGATGCTGCTGCCCTCGGCACGGGTCAGCGCCAGGCTGACGTCGCGGGCATGCACGCGAAAGCGCAGGCGCTGGCCGAGCGCTTCCGGCCGCTGCGCCACCAGTACCTCGCCGCCGGGGAAGGTCAGGCGGGTCAGATGGTAGGCGTCGTCGTGTTCGGCCACGTGGGATTCGACCACCACGCCGGCGTCCTCGCCGAGGGCGGTGGGCAGGTCCAGTCGTGCCAGGGTTTCGCGCAGGCCGCCGGCGGCTACCGCCCGGCCCTGGTCGAGCAACACCACGTGATCGGCCAGCCGCGCCACTTCGTCCGGCGAATGGCTGACGTAGAGCAGCGGGATGTCGAGTTCGTCGTGCAGGCGTTCCAGATAGGGCAGGATTTCGTTCTTGCGCTTGAGGTCCAGCGCCGCCAGCGGTTCGTCCATCAGCAGCAGGCGCGGGCTG
>JUEG02001179.1_pt1 | contig 18426 bp, 16 predicted proteins | sample 432341 | NCBI WGS metagenome assembly JUEG02 (sample SAMN02953476, study PRJNA257561) | rock porewater metagenome | biome: terrestrial; feature: Opalinus Clay rock; material: porewater; isolation source: Opalinus Clay rock BIC-A1 borehole | place: Switzerland: Mt Terri URL, St-Ursanne ...
CTGAAAAGGGACGCGTAATAAAAAGGGGGCCATACCAAGAAATATATGATGAGGTAGATAAAATAACCCTAGAAAATAAAGAACTCTACAAGCAACGACAAATGATAGTAGAGCATCCCTTTGGAACAGTAAAAAGAACTTTAGGCTTTTACTATTTCCTTACCAGAGGTAATGAAAATGTGAGGGCTGAGTCTTGTATGCAATTTTTTACCTACAACCTTATCAGAGTAATAAATATCCTAGGAGCTGAGAAGCTTATAAGAATATTAAAGGCTAGAAGTAAAGCCTTTTTTAATATTTTATATAATTCCCAAAAAATGAACAAAATTCTCCTAGATAATTCCGGATTTATAATTAAAAACATGAGAAAAATAGGCTGTTCTTACGCAGCCTGACGGGGGTACTGTCACACCTTCAATCCTTATTTATCTGCGACTTTCACTTAAACAGAGAAGCAAAGGTTTCTTTAAGCATGAAAGGTTGCCCCTATGATAATGCATTAGCAGAGGCAACCTTTAAAATAATAAAGACAGAATTTGCTAAATGCTATCATTTTGAAACCTTGGAGAGATCGGATCTAATGTTAGCAGACTATGTAAATTGCTTTAATAATATCAGGATTCATTCAACACTAGACTACCTGAGTCCTAAGGAGTATAAAGAACATAGCTTAAAAAAAACTGTCTAGTTAACTGTTGACAATCCAATCTGATTTCAAATTAACAACTCGACAGGATCAGTCAATTATAAACATACTGTGCAATTAAAGTACCACAGATTATGCTCATTTGGCGTAGTAATGTTATTATCATATCTGCAAAGTGCAGTGTAGAGGCAGAAATATATTTACCCCCTCTATGCTGTTATGGACACCCTATTCTTGCGGAGCTGGACTACGCCAGTCTTCTTGATTTTCACCCAGATACACCACGGCTCGCCCCCTACCGTCAGAACTCCAACTGCCGTCTGTTTGTCTGCGATGGCAGAGATAGAATCCCAAAGGATATTCAGGCGATTTTGAAGACTCTATATAGTGAAAGGCATAGCTGTTATCACCTGTAGATCCAACGACCAATTCCTCCGCCTCTGTGACAGTCATTGGTTTCCATAGTAGCACGCTCATACCGATAGCCATCGTCAACAGAAAACAGCAGCCAGCCCAGGTAATCCAGCGTACACAATCCGCATCCCACCGACTAAATAGTCGTACCAGTAGTCCCAGCATCAACACACCACATACCACCGCCACTAAGCAAACCTGCCACAGGGAATAGAGATGCCACGTACGCCACAAAAAATAGGCCATACACACCACCGCGCCGATTGTCCAACTGATTTCCTGCCTTTTCGATTGTGTCACAGCGCCTTCTGCCGTCATGCGAATAATCCAGCGCAATACATCTATAGCCAAGAAAGCACAAAATATAATAACTATTGCCTCTGCTTCGTTAAGGAATGCGTTGGCATATGGGACTTTTGTTAGTAAAACCACTCCAATAGTAATGACAAACATCACATTCAAAACTACAAGATGGGATAGACTTTTTTTCATTGTACTATATTCCTTTCTGCGTCAAATATAAATAATTCTGCTTGTAACTGCTAAGACATAACACGCATTGTATGGATTAGGCGAATTAGAATTTATATTTTACATAATCTTGGTATGCTCATAATAGATATTATTTTAATTTAACTTTTTGCTGTATAAATAATAAGTAATCATATACACTAACGGAAGTATTGCAAGAAATGATACTATATTTTCCTCCTGCAACCCACACCCAGGTTACGCAAATGCAGTTTCGGATGGGAATGTCCCTACTACTGGGACATCAGACAATTGTCTGAACTAATATTTCAAGAAGAAGTCGCTTCTTGTCGCACTCCCGTTATAGACAAACTTGTCACAATATGGATTTAGGATAAAACAAATTCAGATAGTGTCCACTATTCTAAGCTATCAGGCTTTCATTGCTCTTTAATTTTATTTTTAATTGCATTATTTCCCTATCACTCAATCCAATTTGTAAAAAATATTGTTCTACTATGTTATATTTTTGTAGGAACATGTTCAGAAACTTTTCCATGTATTCTATTTTTGGAGTTATAATATTTACGTCTACATTCTTATTACTACTATAAAACTGTTGTAGTATAGAGCTTAAATATGCTTGGGAGATTTGATAATCAGCAAGAATATCAACTTTACAAACACCAGCTAATAATAGTAGCAATGCTGAAATCACTCCAGTCCTATCTTTCCCTGCTGTACAATGGAAGAGAACACCACCTTTAGCTTTTACAAATACTCTCATGATTTTTAGCATAGATGTATGCTCGTTGACCATTTCTAAATACGAATCTGGAACAGTTTCAACACTCGGAGGCAAATGCCCATCTCCATGCATTTTGCAATGATAGTACTCGAAATTCTTATTATTTTTAAGAGCACATGGTCTATCTAGAACTTCTTTATCATTTCTTAAGTCAACAATTGTTGTAATATTATTTAATAATAATATCTCTATATCATCAGCAGATACTTTAATTGGCGCATCACTGCGCAAAAACACCCTATATGTGGTTACTTTCCCACAATCTATTGGATAGCCTCCTAAATCTCGTGTGTTGAAAGTATTGCTTAATAAGAATCGACGCACGCAAAAATCACTCCTTTTGTTAAACATAATTCTGATCAATGCTAGTTTCGTAACATCCTACTGTTGCGCCACTACAAAGCAAATTCTATTATTTCTTAATCTTTATTAGAGAAAGCTAATCCATTCTCATATAAAGTTTGTTTAATAATATTCATAGCATTTTTCCCTATTCCATGTAGTTCAGAAACTTCTTTTTCACTATACTTTGATAGCTGTTCAATTGTTGTTATACCTGCATTTTGAATGGCTCTTTGTGCTGGCTTAACAAGTTTCTGAAGTAAAATATCTATCTGCATATATCCACTCTCCTTAGCTGTATCTTTCTTATATATTACTTAAATGATTGTTGCATGGCTTACCCCTTTATGGTAAACCCCCTGTCCCCTCATCCCTTATGTTTGGATAATGAAAGCTCAGGTATTTTGTAGAAAAAGAAATTTGCGTAGCAAGTTCACTGTAGATTTAGCCTATTTTATCCGTTGAAACATAGGATGACTTTCTTTAAATTGAACTAAATCCCACAGGTTTCCGTATAAATCTTTGAATACTGCTACAATACCATATGATTGTTCTTTTGGATCTCTAACGAATTCAATTCCTTTTGCTATCATAGCATTATAGTCTCGCCAAAAGTCATCTGTCCCAAGGAATAGAAAAATTCTCCCTCCTGCTTGGTTTCCGATAAAAGATACTTGTTCTGACTTTGAAGCCCTTGCAAGTAATATTGTAGTTCCTGATGAGCCTGGCGGTGATACTACAACCCAGCGTTTATCTTGTTCTGGTTGATATGTATCTTCAATTATTGTAAAATGGAGTTTTTTTGTGTAAAACTCAATAGCTTCATCATAATCCTTAACAACCAAAGCAATATGCACAACAGATTGTATCATTTATTACCCCTTCTCTCTATGTAAAACATTAATTTTCATGTCACAATTTTATACGAATACAATATTTTGAGCAAACTCAACCTTACTCTTCTAACAAGATTATATGGATAGCACTAAATTGCTAGAGCAGTGGTTTTTTGACCCCTTCTTAACCACCCCATTTCATTTTCTGATCTAAACTTATGCATTTCTATAACAGTTTTCTTTTCATATGCAAACCTTTAAAATACTCATAATGTTAGATAACAAAAAAAAATAAAAGAAGTTGTTATTAATCAACGACCAAAGAAGAAATACTTCAAAAGCTGAAATTTGAGACTAGTCTTAGGGGGCTAAGCAAGAATACTCAAGATGAATATTATACCAAAAGCAGTTTCAAAATTATTATGACAAACCAGCAACGGATCTAACAATTGAGGATATTAAGAATTATTTGCATCACCTTTAACAGTACTATCCAAAGTTAGTCAAATCTCGACTGAATCTATTACTCAAACTTTTTAATGCAGTTTGGGTATTTTTTATGCCTAACTTCGTATAATTCACTAAGGATAATGGTAAGTTGATATATTTCCTAAAACAAGCTGGCTTGATAGGATAGGATTGATGTCTTTGGCTGATTTCTGACCCTTACAGTTCTCGGAAACATATCAATAGAATTTTTCTCACTAGTACTTTACATTTGGGATTCAAATTAAAATTCACTAATCAAGTAGTTGACTAATATCAAAACTAAAGTTTTTTCCGTCCATTGAATCTAAAACCACCTTACTACCTTTATGTGATCCTATGCTTTCCATAAGTTGCGGTGAAATTCGTTTATTACCTGTATATTGTAGTATCTGTTCATAAACATCGAACTTGATACTTTTATCTAAATCATATACAAATACTTTTACATTTAATACAGTACCTAAGTATTCACCACCAGTCACATATGTGCCATTTCCTCCTGGATAGTTTTTATACTTATATTGTTCCGGACCTTTTACTCCTTGTTTAATATAGGTAGCCCTAGCCTGATATTTTTCTATATCCTCAATTCTGCCTTTGTATTGATAATTCATAAAAATTCCTCCATTCAGTGTTGATTATAAAAATTTTAATAAATGTTATATCTTTAAAATAACATTTTCTTATAATCATGTATGTGAGTAATTCGTATAAAAAAGCAGAATCATATTCGCTATGAAAATTAGTTACAAATAAATTTCCCAAGTCCAATACTAATCTGTTCTAGCGCATATTCGTCATCAACAACTTCCATAAAATTTTTATATTCTATAATCCGCCTTTCCCGATCTACAACAAATAAGAACAGGAATGTTTTATCATGCTTTTCATTTAACGATAATCGAAATCTGTACTGCATCCCTTTGGCTATAGTCTTTGAATAGTAGTTATGAGGCTTTTCATTATCGAACTCTTTTATCATTTCTCCAACCTCTTTTGCAACTCTTTCCATTGCTTCTCTGCTTAAAAGAAACTCTCTAAACATGTCTAGGACATTTATCCCTTCATCATACATTTGGAATTGATATGGACCACATATTTCAACTACCAGGTTTGCGAACTCAACGCCTACCGCCATTGCAACTTTTCTGCTTGTTAAACTCCTTGCAGCAAAGTGAAGAATCAGGGAATTTGCAATTTCAAAATCAGAAATATTCTGATATTCAAATAGCTTGCTTTTTATCTCATATATTGTATTCTCGACATCTCTCTTTTTCTTAACCAATTCATAAGCACCCAGATTTATCGAATATCTATTTTCAACTTTGTATACCCATGCAGTTTTTGCAACAGCACTTGCTGCTTCAGCATCTTTAAGGCTTGAAATCATTGACTTTCTGTAATATTTGTTACCGTAAAAATCATTTATAAATAGTTCCTTGTTTTTGTTAACAAATACGATCTCTTGAATTGCTGATGCTAAAATAGCTAAAGGATAACCTTCTGTAAAATCTTTATTTTTAAATTCTGTTAGCCAAGATAATAGTGTTTTCACATGCTTAAATGCAAACTTTGCATCACTTATATCATCATCTGATAGCTTGGGCTTCCTAAATATCATCATTGAAATTATCTCGGTTTCTGCATCATATTCATGGTTAAGATTGCTCAACTTATTTAAAATAACTTCTAAGTATTCTTCTTTAACTAACCATTTATCTTCGCATTTAATGAATGCTTCAATATATTCATCCTCTGGGGGATCCTCTAGTGCAATTTGATAATTGATTCTTAATCGATCAGCATCATAACACAAGACTTCGTGTGAAACCAAAATATTGGAAAATGTATCGAACAGACTTTCTTTATAAGGTAATTTTAACTTCGAGACATTAGGCAATCGTTCTAGAATTTTATGTTTTAGAAACCTTTCGATTCTATCTAATTCCTCATAGGCTGAGTCTTTATTGTTAAGAGCCATTTCGCCCATTACATAATCAAATGTTTTTTGAGTGATTTTTTCCCAATACGAGTTTAGATATTTATATTTTTCTTGCTTTGATAATATAGATTCTTCTCTTAATTCTTTCTCTATACCACTTTTCATTTCCGAAAGAATACTGCCGTAAGCACTATTTGTTGCTATAGGAGTATTTATATTATCCAGTCTTGGCTTATTAAGCACATCAATAATTCTGATTTTAGTTTTGTCGTAATATCTTCTACTTTTATTTTTGCTCAGACCGTTTTTTTCTAAACAGTATAAATACTTTAAAAGTTTTAATTGATCATACTTATCATCAAATTCCTCAATTCTAAAACCCAATATTATTCCTAATTTATCAATAATGCCGCTTTTATCATGATTTTTAAACTTGTCTCTTAATGTATCTTGCGAATTTGAAACTAAGTCTTCATTCTCGTCAGCAATTTCATTACATAGTTCTGCTATTGTTAATGCACAATTTACACTTTCATTCTGTCCTAAATTATACCTACTCACGCACGCTTTGCCTCCTATTAAAATTGTACCTTTTATATTTACATAAACAAGGTGAGATGAGATTAGTCATCAATCAACTTTCATGGAAAACATTTCAATAAATAAATCCCTAAAGTCACTTACAGCTATGATAGTTCCTTGCTGATCAGTTCTATATATAGATATATCATTCATACTCATTAAATCCATTGCACCTTCTATGGCTATTTTATCCTCAACAGAAAAGGAATTTGCTAAATCCGATAGATCTTCAAGCGTAAAATCATCCGAAATATTTTCAAGTAATGCGAAAGCCTCTGCCAATGTCATGACCTATCCTTTATATTAAAAATAACGTTCACTATGGTGTTGATTTCTCTTGAATGTCCAGAAGCTTGAAATACAGTTAAAGAAGACGCAATATTTCCCATCACCTCTGCTGATACATGCACTTCATTTATTAATTTGAAAATCTCCCATTCTATACTTCCTTCTGAGATTGAATGCATTTTTGCAGCAAAAAGAATGACTTTGCTCTTTTTGATAAAAACAAAGTATTCTTCATTTGGAAATTCTCTGAACACTCCAGCACTGACTAAACACATATCATTCTCATAATCGATAGTCCAATACAAAGGTTTTAGATTCCCATACACATGTGGCACTGGATTCTTAATTCCTCTTTGTTCAAATTCCGTTCTTTGTTCAGGTGTCAATTTCTCATTTACAAATGCCATAATATTTCCTCCTATTAAACTGTCGGCATTTTATTCCGTGTTGATCCCAGTTGGAAGTCAGCTCCCTTTCAGGTATGTAATCTTACATTATTCGCCCAGTTATTTCTCATTCCTGTTGGTTTACACCATAGCGACTTTGCTTTTTCCAACGCTCCTTTATCCTCTGGAGATTGAATCTTCCTTGCGGTCGACCTACCGAAATCGGACTCCATAGGACTTATCAATTTCAGCTTCTATTCGATGCGGACGGGTTAGGTCTACTCAATACACAGGCAGATATTTGGTAGTAACAGACGCACATCACAAGCTGCGTTTTCCAATCTGCAATACAATGGTTAGCATCTCCCAGTCACTGATGCTAATGACGATGCTTAATAATAAACCATACCATTCTTTCCTTCGCCCCTAGTTGCCATGGATATTAGGCAGTCAGTTAGGCTTTTCCTCATGCAACCCACCCTCGGGTTACCCCGAACGCAGTTTTGGATGGAAATGTCCCTACTACTGGGACATCAGACTATAGTCTGTAGTACTAATCTTTCAAGAAGAAGCCGCTTCTTGTCGCACGCTGATTATTAACCCAATGGAAAGCTTTGCTCGGATACTATGTACCAAAAAGAGAAGTTATTGAAATACGTAACTGAATAGCGACAACCTACTCATCAGCAAACCCCAGTATATTTCTCACTGAAGGACAACACTCCTTGTCTATGATAAGGGTGTCTTTCTATGACTCTGCATATGAACAAATCAACGCTGTGATAAGAATCGACTAGAACCGCTAGTTTTTAAATTTATGCTTCATTCTACCATCGACTTATCTATATACTCGCACATAGCAATCATTTCGTTTGCCTTCATATGTTTGAATAAATACATTATCGTCTGATATTTGACGTTCAGGATCATAAACGGCAAACAAAACACCGTAGTTTTCAGGAATTTTTGTAATATCTGCAGCAATACCCTCACTTGCCACACTCGGTGGTGTCTTACCTCTAATGTACTTGCTTTCAATTATTAAGTCACCTTGCGCTTGATCTGCCCTATAAGAAGATATGCCAAACTGAAGTACTGGGTATTCCCTTGAGAATTCGCTATGTACATTTAGTAAGCCATGCAATTTATCATTGAAGTCGTTCTCATTTTTGGGCTTCTCTCTTTGAAAAATATCAGGGATTGCTCTCTTGAGAATTGTATCAATTTCTACTACACGATTATAAAATGGCGTTTGCATATACTGGCGCTCTGATATAATACCAAGTAACGAGTTTTTGTTAATCGGTCGTGTTAGGTCATCGTATTTGTTTCGCATTGCTGTTGCTGCAGTAATAACAGATCTACCATAGCGGCATACCAAATCATATATCTCATCCAATTTATCATCAGCGTTTATAGAACCTTGCCAATATGAAACTATACTGGTTACATCATCTGGATATTTGCGTATGAAGTCATCCTTCGTTGAAATATCTTCAAGATTAGCCAAACGCATAGTGATATAAAGTCGTTGTTTCGTTTCATTATTATCATCATCAGGAAAATCACTTATGAAGTCAGTAGCATACTCAGCATCATAATCATTTAAGCCAGCTGCGTATAAGGAAAACCTTCTGTCAATACATTGCGAACAGCAACCACAATGAGGAGCTTGTCCAGGTTTTGTTCGTGACGAACTGCACGAAACAGAACTTGCGATTAGGCTCTCTGCGTTATATTTTCTAAACGCTTCAACTATTTCGGCTTTCGTCTGATTATAATATGGCGCTATAATATCAAACGAAGGGTCTAAGAGTCTATAGAATTTACGAAGTAAGCCCAATGTCTTAGGGTGTGTCGTTCTGCTAGCGCGGGAATTAATTACATCTGCTTGTTTTGACAAATTCAAACTAGTTATTCCGTTCTCATATATATAGAACGAACGTTTGTTGTAGCAATTACACAGCGCAAAAGCTATTGATGAAAATAAAAAAATACGCGTCCGCTGAGTTTCATCTTTACTTTTTAAGCCGTTGTGATTGCAGCACTCGAATCCATATTGTGTAACCCTTTTATCATACTGCTTATTTAAGCTGTCAATAAGAGCCTTTTGCGTATGTGTTACCGATTTGTTTGACTTATGACTAACAAAACACAATGAACGATTCGCGTCTTCATTGAGTCTTTGAACAGCTCCCGCTAACGAGTCAAGGCCTCCTGAAAATAGCATAATATCTGTGTTTTCTACCTCACTGATATTTTGAAATTCATCTGTAAACAACGATAACTGCCTATATTTTTCTTCGGCAGGGTTATTCTCTGTCAGTGAAAAGATAAAGTTATAATTGCGATCCCCTGTCATAAATGTCAGCACATCGTTTAAAGCCTTTTTAGTCTTATCATTGTTCCAAAAGTCCAAATCCAAAACTGGAATGTGGAACTCAAAGGAACGCGCCCATGAATTATAATTTATGCTATAGCGCCCGCCGCGATTCGCCATTCGATCGCCGCAAAAAACATATGCAGCTATTTGCAATAAGTCAAGGACTCTTGTAGGCAAATCATCAGCATTTTTTATAAACTGCGCGTATCCAATGGTTATATTTGAGGTTATTTCTCCAATATCTTTATGGAGTAGGTTAATCTCCGATGCTGTGCAATCATTTGTTGTGCAAAGCTCTCCGCAATTTACCCGAATTATATTAGGAGTCTGTAGGCTCATTTACCTTCAGCCTCCCTTCGAAATTCCTCCCGTAACTTACTGAAGGATATTCTCAAGAAGTCCTCTACCTGCTTTTCATTAGGTAATGAATTGGTGACATGTTTATTATACCAGCCAGCTGCAAAAGACTGAGTCAATTTCGATATCTCAAACGTGTGACTAGCAATAGAATTTGATTGAGCAGATAATTGTTGATTGAAAGCCTGTAGAGTTTCATAATTGTCTATGCTACTTGCGGCTGCCCGTTCTATATAATATTTTAGCTGACGTTCCGTGAAGGAAGCAAAAAATGTTCGAACCAGTTCGCAAAAAGCTGCTCCAGTTCCTACATTGCTCCAAACCCTTTCTGAATATTCCGATAAAATCGATAATTGTCCTGTCTCATGGGTCTGCCGATAGTCAATTATCGCTTGCATTACGGCATCTTTAGCTATCTTATTGATTTCTAAAGAACCAACATCTGTTGTTATGTATGTTTGTGCGCTTAACATTAAAGAAAGCAGAGACATCTGTTCGTCTACATCATACCCGTTCTCGTTGAGGAAACCAATCTGATTTTCTTGTTTTGCCGAATAAGACAGCGTCGCTAAGAAATATAATGCCTTCACTACAGAATCATCAAATGGCATAGCTTCGTACGTCTTTTTAACGGCATTAAGTGTTTCATTAGAAATTTGAGCAACTGAAGTTCCACCCTCACCAATCAAAGAAAGCTGATTAAAGATTGCTTTCCATTGTTTGGTATGTGGCAGAAAACCGATACGTTCATGCCCCATTATCACTTCCTCCTCTCTCTATATATTGTATGAGAGCTTAGTCTGGGTTCATGATGATGCTTTAATTGTTTTGGAAGTAATATACACTTTTTACTTCACTTACAGTTTTTCATAAGAACTCTGTAATTTACCATACTTCCCACAATTGCTATAATTCGTCATTCAGCGGGCTTCACATTATTGACATAATCTACACTAACTATTTTTTTTAAACGCACAATTATAATAATTGGAGTTTCTTCGCCTTGAAATGGTACTTCATAAAATCCATCAAGTATATATCCGCAATTAAAAGCAAGATTAAATATATCTTGAATAGATCTATGATAATAGCTTTGCAACATAGGTTGTCCATCAATCGCTACACCTTTATGAACACAAGAAGCGAAATAATCCTCATTTGGATATGTGAAACAAGGATGGTGTGTTGCAAATACAAAAATCCCATTTTCACATAGCATATCAAAAACTGCTTTAAACAATGGCTCTATATCGGAAATATCCATAATTGCCATATTAGCAACTGCTTTTGTAAAAGGTTTTTTTTGATACAGATTCATGAGTTGATTATAATCAGTTGCATCACAAACTTTAAAAATCACTTTATCTAGGACATCTGCTCTGCGGGACTTTGCAAATTCAATCATTTTAGGGCTGTAATCAAACCCTACAACTTTTGCACCTTGTTCTGCAAGTCTCTTTGAAAAATTTCCGTTACCACAAGCTATATCCAAAACTAAATCGTCAGTCTTAATCTCCAATAATTCCTCTGTATGTGGAAGGACAATTTCACGATGAAAGCTGTTTGATTCATCACCCATTTGATTATCCCAAAACTCAGCATTGGTTTCCCAAGCATCTAAACTTTCCATATGTGTATCTTTCAAATTTCTATCCTCCAATTAAGATTATATAAATAATTAGTATCTCATGCCATATATCTAGGCTTCGTTGTATTAGCCTAACGAGATAATTTTAAACCTCATTTTATGGTAATTTGCTCTAGATTCATATGTAAGGGTTCTTAAGTTTATGTTCTTCATCTACCAAGAGTAAAGCCATTCGCCTTAGCAATCTTTCTTTATCAACCAAATCAATATTCCAGAAAAATCCCTCTTTTTCCTTTATTGCATTTGCTGTAAATTTTGAAGTTGTTGCTACTACGCCTTGATGTATTTTCTTGTTCTCCAATACTCCAGCTAATTCACGTATAGGTCTTGCACTTATTTTGTTTTTTGATGCCTTGCATTGGATAGCAAGCCTATACTCGAAACCCGAAAAAGACTTAGATACTGCAATAATATCAATTCCTCCATCGGCTTGATTCCATGCACCGACTGATTCAACATTAAACCCTAGATTTTTATATATAGATGATACGAGATTTTCAAATTGTTTAGGATGGATATTATCAAGTTTATCAGGATGTTTGATAAAGTAGTCAAATAAATCATACTCGCCATTTTCCAGCAATTTATCTAAATCACTATTTTCATGGGTCTTAAACTTAGTTATTTCTTTTGGTCCTTCTACAATTCCATTAATACTATCGAGCAATATCCATTGTGTTGCTAAACGGCGAAAATCAGATTTTGCGAGAACTAAGAAAGCCCAATCTTCAAAATTATCAATAGCACCCCCAGTATACTCTGCCTGAACGATTATTCCATAATCGTCATAGAAACCTGTATTACGACCACCTAAAATTTGTGTCCCCGGTCGGAGTTCAGAATTACCATTTCCGTTAACTTTGTACATTCCAACATATTTTTCTTTTCCAGTCTTAGGGTTGAATTGTTTCGGAGCAATTATCTCTAAATAACCATGAAGTTTTTCTATAGTTACTCCAACTACATCTCGATTGGTCGTCTCGTTGAGTAGCCTTATTTTATAGCCTCTCATTATTTCATTTTTCATGTCATATAGTATGAAACGTGGATCTTTATTTATTACTTCTATGCTCCCTAAAACACAACTATTTAAATCCATGATTTCAACTTTTATATGTTCTTTATTCTGCATGTCTAATCATCCATTCTATTATAATTGAGAAGCTGAATAAATGTTTATTCAATTCATATTTGCTATATATTCGTTCAGCGGTCACGCCACCTCTTCAGTCAACCAACTGATAAACTTTAGACGGAATATCTTTATTTCAAGTCCCTGAAAGAATATTTCTTGTATTAAGTCGTGTTGCTCATCATAAATTACCATACCCTAGCGAGTTATATAAACAGGATTTTAACTAAATGATTAAATGACATAATCCTCCTTCTCAAATATTCTTCTTGATCAAGTTCGGAGTGCCATACCGTCTATATGAATTGCAGGTAGCATTCTCAGTTTTGGGGCACCGTTTCGTTAGTATATCTAAAAATTAAAGAAGTTTCCTAAAAATTGCTCCTGATATCTTACTTCAGGAATATTAGTCTCCCTGGAGCCACGTTTGTACTATCTCTAGACTATCCTTTCCAACTACACTCGAATGGAGTATGTTATCATGATAACTAAGAAAACGCCCTGAATATTTTGGAAATTTTATATGCGATGGTAGCTTAATTGATTGTTTAAAGTTAGCTCTAGTTTCATATGTACTCTCTCCATCAAAGAATGTTATTGTTGCTATACCATGTGCTGATGCATACTCCAAGGCTCCTTTTTGAAACCCTGAAGTTGAAAATATTATTGCCTTATGAGCACCAACATCATGAAGCTTCGCACTAAGCGAAAGGACAACTTCTCTTTCAACGGGTCTGGTATATCGTTTACACTCAACAATTACAACTATTCTAGCACCTTCAAAAATCGAAAACTCTGCCACAGCATCAATTTCATAGTCCCCACTGGTTCCAGGCAGATGTGCTAAATGCTTAACTCTAAACTCTTTAAAATCAGATCCAAATTGACTAATCCATTCAACAACCTGCATTTCATATTCCTTTGGGGTAACCTGCACTGAATTTGCTGGATTCCATGGTGAATCAGGATTTCGATTATAATTCATCCGAATCTAACCTCCTAATAAAATACTTGACTACGTCAGTTCACCCTTCTTCTAAATACGAAGGATTAGTCTTCACTAATTAACTTCATTATTATACAAACTTTTCCTGATTCTATTGGAATAATAAGTAGTTGGATTAAATTAATCTCATCTCCCTGATGATTTTAAGTAATTCATATTGCTAAATTACCTTGGAGAAATTAGAAATAAACTAGAATAAATAAGATAATTACGAGTTCACTATTAATCCTTTGATTGGCCCTAGTAATTCTAGCATATAGAGTATAGTTTGGTCTTGGGTATATTCGTACCTAAAGTATCCATCAATCATTAAGGCTATGACAGGTAGCAATTGTTCTGTAAAAATCCAATATTGATCTATTTCTACACAAATCAAGTTTCGATTTAACAAGAAATCCAAGTCAGCAGCTATTCTAGCAGCTTTACTTAAACTTCTTTCTCTTATTTTAATCTCATCGTTAAAAAACCAGTCCCTACTACAGTTGGGGACACTATCGTAAATATAATCCAATATCTGCGAAGATATTAAATCTAGCTCACTAATATACTTCTCCCCTTTCAGGAAGTTTAAATATATCATACAGAGTATCAATGCTCTTTCGGTAGGAACCAAATCATCTACTAGTATTTTTGCTTCCTTAGTAATAATATCTTCATCACTAATGCTACTTTTTATAAAAGCATCAATCAGTATATGTCCTAGATTAATAAATGATAGAACATACTCAGGTTCAATCACGTGGATATTCGGATTTTTAGTAAATGAAGATTGGATCATTCTAGTTTTATCTTTAAATAATTTTTCGCTAGTATCACAGCATATTAATATGTAATAATCGAGTAAATTACAATAATAACTCTCCATTGTATCAGTAACTTGCGCTTTAAGCTTCGTTAAGTAAGTTTGGTCTTTTAAATCATCTTGAGATTTTATTTGAAAGCAAATATATTTCACGACATCTTCATTTATTAGCTTTATCAGAATATCTGTTCCTCTATCATTTATACCTTGAATATCATAAGTTATGTTTCTGTATCTCCCAAAAGAATTTATTATTGAATCTAACTTTGTATGAATGGAAGGACACAAATCAGAGTTATGCTTCATATCTCTGAAAACTTTAGTATCCTTAGAATCTTCTCTTCTATATCTCATTAGATTAAAAACTATTTTTTTTATGTATTCTTCCATAATGCCCCTCACTTCTCTATTATTTATTAATAACCTCATAATCAAACTACCCTATGATACTATGGCATCAAGCCAGTCCTTTTCCTGCAATTCCTACTAAATGTTATATATTATTATATTTCATTTTGGTACATTTCACCGTACCTAACTAAACAACGGTTTTACTTCGTCACCTTTATCTTCGACTTCACCAACAGCAATTGTCTTACTTTGAATCGCTTCCATAAGCTCTGGAACATCAAATATCATAGGTACACTTGACCTAAACGCTTTGCCTGCTGCAACTGCTTGACGGAATTTTAGTTTTGTTAGCGATGACGCAATATCTGTGCCAAAGTAGTTTGCTAAAAAATCTGTACTCGTCTTATCAAATTCTTGAAATGATATAATAGAGTTACATTGAGTTAGTATTGTTTTTGAAACATTTGCTGTTCTCTGAGCGATTATTAGTAACCCAATATTGTATTTCCTTCCTTGTAATGCAATTTGAGCAATTGAATTTATCAGTGGTTGAGAAACTTTATCCGAAATACCTGCAAAATTCCATTCTGGTATCACAGTGTGAGCTTCTTCGAGTACTAAACAAACTCTTTTGCCATGATTTCCATTTTCTTTTGCTATTTTAAATAAAGATTTGAAAAATGTTTGTGTATATTTCATTACTCCAGAAGTATTTTGGACTTCAGGTAACTCGAAGATTGAGATGCTACTGTCAGACGAACTTATGAAAGCATCCACAGCACCAATAACGTCTTTAAAAATTTTTTGTTTCCTTTCCTTTGAAGCCACTGTATCGTTATTATAGTTTGCTGCAATTTGTGATTCAACAAAGTCAATATCTGCAAACAATTCCTTTGACTTCTCATTACCAATAATTGGTTGTGGGTTTAAATCAGCAAACTTATCTTTGTACTCTCCAGTAAAATCAATACAAATAACCTTTACTTCTTTCTCATTTAAATACTCTCTAATAAGATTCCTCGAAAAAACAGACTTACCTGTTCCCGTTACTCCAATGACTGCAAGATGATGGGTTATCGCTAGCTCTTTATTAATTATCACTGGATAATTGGTGTCCGGCAGATTTCCAACTACATACTCATTATCATTTAATTCGGGAATTGGAATGTTAGAGGCTAAATATAACGGTGCATTGATTACTGGTACCCAACCGAACTTATCAAACTGACATTTATTAGCGCTCCATGTTCCTAACTGAATTGCTTCACCAACCACAAATCCAGATTGATTCTTATTTGATAATTGTTCAATCTGTGTTTTTCCTTCTACAATCTGATAAAGAACTTTCTTACTGTTGACACATACCTCTAAGAGATTTCCTTCAGATATTTCTACTTTAGAATTATATAAAAATCTTACTTTGTTGATAGTTGACCCTTCGGTGATTATTCCTACAAATCTATCCAAAATGTCTCCACAAGGGATTCCTTCTATTTTATAGACAACATCGTTTACATGGTTATCTATCCCGGATCTATCAAAAAACAAATTATCAATCTCATCATTTGTTACAATTTTAATCCATTGCTCTTGGTTGAGAAGCATCATTTCACAGACTAAACCGCGATGCACCTTATTATCAACAGAGTATTTCATTTCAACAAAACTAAACATATCAATTTCTTTATATTCACTACTTACTTTCGCGAGAAAGGTATTCTGAGACTGTACCCCAAAAATAACACCTATTCCTTCTGATTTACTCTTAGCCTGTTTCTCTAGTACATTTTCAATCACTTTGGAAAGTTCTGGAATATTTAAGAGCTTAAACACAACCCAGAATAGTAATAATGTATTGAATTGTGGCGATGCTGTTGTATATTGAACACCTGCTCCCCATAAGAAGAATGCAGAGAAAATGACATCTGGTTTACCAATGATTCTATTAAACCTAGAGAAAAATTGTACAGGCTTTCTTTCATGCTTAAGTTCATTCTTTCTCAGCAACATTAATATGTAACTTGAAAATGCTAAATACACTACGTATGCTACAAAGAAATAATATACTGTGTCATGTCCTTCCTCAGGTACAAGCAGCAATGATATTGATGCAGTAATGGCATTAACAAAGATATTTGAATCCTTTGAAAAAAACGGTTGATCAACTAAAGAAAGTAAAATTAACAATACCATCCCTGAAGTGTACCAAAAACTATTTAAAAGATTAATGAAACTGCCCTCAATTACTACCCCAATTAATTGAAGTAAAATAAAGGTGCTGGCAAGTAATATAATTCGATATATTCTACTCATATTTTCTCCATTCTACTTAGGTAATTTCATTAAAAACTCATCGACCCTATCTGAAAGGTAATCTTCATTTTAGCCTATTTTATCCGTTGAAACATTGGATGACTTTCTTTAAATTGACTAAATCCCACAGGTTTCCGTATAAATCTTTGAATACTGCTATAATACCGTATGCTTGTTCTTTTGGATCTCTAACGAATTCAATTCCTATTGATAGGCTTAAGATAACCCATCATTTCAGATAATGTCCCGTGTATTCCCGCAATCTGGTTATTACATTCATATTCGCTGAGGTTTAGGGAATACGCTGTTCTACGAAGTTGTGGTTCTATATTGACACTCCGAAACCAGCCCTTTATTACCAACTTACCTAAAAGTAAACTTCTGAAATGGGTTTTGTTGGCTTGACAAAATCGACCAGTCAAAATCATATTTTTCAGATAGTGTCCATGTTAGAGGTTTAATGCTAAAGATAGATTCGCCTGCATATATACACCCATTGTCATTATCTTCAATCATATTGATCTGTTGATATGCACTAAATGAATACGCACCAAACTGCGCAAATAGGATACAATAGACAGCTGCCATAGCTTGAACCAAATTTTCTAATGAAGCAAAAGTAAAGTTAATGTTTCTATCATGTTTAGCTCGATTATATCCTTGATACCAAATTAGCCAATGATTAGTTCCCCAATTATGAAATGGTTGAATTAATTTCCTATTTGGCCTCCAAATATCTATATATACTTCATACTCATTTAGCCTTGTTGCCTGATTTATCTTATAATAATCCTGAATTTTTAGATTTGCTGTTCTCGAGTATCCATTGGCATCTAATATTCTTTTACAATTTGTTTCAAACTCTGTAGCAGCCCTTAGTAGTAACTCATATATTCTATGAGAATAAACACATAAATTATCGTCGCTTGGTTCTATATACTCGAAAACATTTTTTAAATCTTTTTCGAGTATTTTATACGATCTACATAACATGCTTCTATCATCAGCATATCTATTATCTAAAACATAATTGCAAAAAGATGATCCACTTACGATATCACGCATTATTCTATAATATGGCTTAGTAATTGACATAATTAAATCTCTCCTTATTTATAATAGATTATTACACTCACCAGCCATAATTTCGTAGAACGGTCCCGTGTTTGAGACACCTTCGAACTGGACCCAAAAGCATTACCCCTTGGCGGTGCTTGCCACCCAGTGAGA
>JUEG02001132.1_pt1 | contig 18365 bp, 19 predicted proteins | sample 432341 | NCBI WGS metagenome assembly JUEG02 (sample SAMN02953476, study PRJNA257561) | rock porewater metagenome | biome: terrestrial; feature: Opalinus Clay rock; material: porewater; isolation source: Opalinus Clay rock BIC-A1 borehole | place: Switzerland: Mt Terri URL, St-Ursanne ...
CCGTGATCGGTGTGCATGATCGATCCGGCGAGGCTGCCGCGGGTGCGGATCGCCGCGGCCAGGGCGTCGGTCACGAGGTCCGCGCGCATGTGGCCGGCGATCGCCCAGCCGGCCAGACGGCGCGAGGCGAGGTCGATGACGGTCGCCAGGTAGCAGAACTTCCCGCCGTCGATGGGCAGGTAGGTGATGTCGCCGACGTACTTCGTGTTCGGCTCGCCCGCGGTGAAGTCGCGGCCGATCAGGTCCGGAGCCTTGGCCGCAGCCGGATCGGGGACGGTGGTGCGGTGCCGGCGGCGCAACCGGACTCCTTCGATCCCGGACGCCCGCATGATCCTGGCGACGCGTTTGTGGTTGACCGCCTCACCGTTCGTCTCGCGGAGCTCGGCGGTGATTCTTGGGGCTCCGTAAGTGCCGTCCGATTCCTGGTGCACCGCATGTATCCGGGCGGCCAGCTGTGCGTCGGCCGCCTGCCGGGCGGCCCGGTCCGCGGCTGTCCGGCGCCAGTAGTAGAAGCTCGAGCGGCTGACGCCGAGGATGCTGCAGAGCCGCTTCACGCCGTAGCGGCGCTGATAGTCGGCGACACACTGGAAGCGGTTCACCAGCGCGTCTCCCCGGCGAAATACTTCGCCGCCTTCCGCAGGATCTCGCGTTCCTCCTCCAGCTCACAGACCTTCTTCCGCAGAGCCGCGTTCTCCGCCTCCAGCGGGGCCGGCGGCTGGGCCGGTTCCTGCGTCCGGCGTCCCCGTGGACGGCTCGCTCCGGCAGCCCGGACCCAGTTCCGCAGGGTCTCCGGATTGATCCCCAGATCGGCGGCGACCGACCTGATCGTCGCCTCCGGCCGCGACTCGTACAGCGCGACCGCGTCCGCCTTGAACTCCGGCGGGTAGTTCTTCATGACCACGAGATGTCCATTCTCAGATCCACAGGATCCAGTGTCTCGTGTGTCCAACATCAGGGGTCAAGGCCCGTGTGGTGGAGAAGCGGTGTCGGGCGGTCGGCGATCTGGTCGTTGGGCAGGCCCTGCGCGACCAGGGCGACGGCCTCGCGTTCGCGGCTGGTCAGCTCTTCCAGGCTGCCGATGTTGAGCGGCTGGGTGACGTACCTGTTGATGAGCTGGCGGGTGATCGAGGGCGCGAGCAGAGCGTCGCCGGGCGCGGCGACCCGTACGGCGTGCAGGAAGTCTTCGGCACGATGCCTTTACCAGGAATCCGGCGGCACCGGCGCGCAGCGCGGCGAAGACGGATTCGTCCTCGCCGTAGTTGGTCAGGATCACGACATGCAGCCGGGCCAGCCGGGTCTGCGGCGATACGCCGGGTCGCCTCGATGCCGCCGAGGGCCGGCATCTGGATGTCGATGAGCGCGACATCGGGCAGCGCACCGCGCAGGTCGGCACACCGACGCCCTTCGGCCCCGTTCGGTGGTCTCCGTGAGGGAGACCCGGGCGGCTCTGGAGTCGTTCCAGCGGGCGCTGGAACCAGGGACCTGCAGGGGCTGCTCAACGTGCTAGCGCCCGAGGTCGTCGTCAGTGACGGAGGCGGCATCAAGCAGGCCGCGCTGCGGCCGATCCTCGGGGCCGAGAAGGTGGTCCGCTTCTTGGCCGGCGGCAAGACCGATGCCAGGATCACCGTTGGCCCGACCGTGGTCAACGGCAGCCCAGGACTCTTCTTCCGCCTGGACGGCGAAATCGATGGCGTTAGGGCGGCCCGCGTCGAGGACGCCCGCATCACCGGCCTGTACTACGTCCGCAACCCGGCCAAGCTGACCCGCGTCGCATCCGAGACCCCGCTCACCCCGTGATGAATACGGTCCACTGACCGCAGTTCGTACCGCAGCGGATGAGATGCGTTACCGCGCTGCAGCTGCCCCTATGTGCTTATCCGTCCCCCAGTAGGTGCACGAGGCGGACGACGAAGAAGCCGGCCACGAGGATAGTAACCAACAGGATGATCAGTAGCGGGCCTTTTGCCCATCCCTTGGCCGGGTTATAGGTTTCCTGGGGCCCGGCTTCGGCGGTACTGCTTTCGGCTGGTGGCGTGTCTCCCGGGCGTACGCCGCCGCCGGGCTCGAGGCCGGGTGTTTCGGATGGGTCCGGGTCGCTGTGCGTCACTCACCGAATGTATTGGCTCATGGTGTTGTCTGCACGGCGGTGCGTGTTGAGGCGGGCATACGGGTCACATCAGCCGGTTGAGTAGGCGCAGGCCGGCCGAGCGCCCTTTGACCGGCACCGACCACAGTGGGTGCCCTCGTACTCCCCAGGTCGACAGCAGGGCGTTGGCTGCCTGGAATCCGGTGGTGGCGGCTCGCTCCATCAGGGCGACGGGGAGTTGCGTCCGCACCATGTCTCCGGCCAGGGTCAGTCGTGGGTGCGGGGTGTGGACGGTCGGGCGGTCCTCGTACCCGTCTGCCGGAAACAGGGGGCAGTCCTGGTGCCATTCGTGGCGGGTGTCGATGACCGTCGCCGATGCGGTTTCCGGGTAGAGGCGCTTCAGTTCGTCCATCGCGCTGTGTTCCACCGACGAACGGTCGGCGTCCGGCGGTACGGCGTAGGCGTGCAGTTCCACGACGGAGCCTCCGGTACGGGCTGACCAGCGGGCGGCTTCGCCCTCCCAGCGTTCGAGCACGCTGACGTTGTCGACGGGGCCGAAGCCGCTGGTGCCCAGGAAGCCGGGCCGGTCGGCGTTGACGGGTCGGTCCAGCCAGTAGCGGGAGACCAGGAAGGGAGGCGCTTGGCGGAGCCTCCCGATCTTGGTGCGCCAACGCTTGCTGCCCAGGCCGGGGGAGTCGCTGACCAGGGTTTGCAGTCCGCGGCTGTCCAAAGCGAGGACGACCGCGTCGTAGTGCTGGTGCGTGGTTGTTGTTGTGGCGTCGGTGGAGAAGAGCGTGAAGCCCTCTTCCTCGGGTCGCACCGCCAGCACGCTGGTGCCCGTGCGGATGTCGGTTCCCCGGCCGGTGATATAGCGCGCCAGGGGCTCCCACAAAGCGGTGGGGAAGGGCTCGCTGGGCACATCGAACAACAGGCCCTCGGAGGAGCCCAGGAAGTAGATGTGGAACATGAGGACGAGTTCCGCGGCGGACAGGTCGCGGGGGTCGGCGAAGAAGCTGCGGGAGAACACCTCGAACGCCAGATGCCGTGCCGTGGCTGGGAAGCGTACGGATTCCAGAAAGTCTGTGGCACTGATGCTGTCGAGCCGCCGGTAGACATCGGGTACTCGCACGTCCAGCAGGCCCAGTGCCGCCCGCGGTTTCATACCGGCCAGGCCGCGCCAGGTGAAGGTGGGGCTGAGGGCGATGAAGCCGAGCACACTCCACGGCGGTGTTCGGGGCACCCGTCGGAAGCTGTCGCGGGCGCCGCCGCTACGCAGCAGCGGGTAGTCCTCCAGGGGCGTCAGGGCCCGCAGACCGGGATCGGCGCGTCGCAGCAGTGCTCGCAGATTGTAGTACTGCCGGAAGAAGGCGTGGAAGCCCCGGCTCATCGTCACCGGCGACCCGTCGGCTAGAACGGTCGGCCATCCGCTCAGCCGGCCTCCCAGGCAGGCGCGCTGCTCCAGCAGATCGACGCGGACTCCCCGCTCGGCGAGGGCCGTTGCGGCGGCAAGCCCGGCGATCCCGCCTCCCACGACGGCAGTACGGACGCCGGGGCCCGTGGGCCGGTCGGAGCCGGCCGGTGCGGACCAGAGCACGGCTCGCCGGTCACGCCCCCGGCGATCCCGGGAACTCCGCTGGTGCTTCACGTGTGTCCTTTCCGTCCGAGGTGGGGGTATGCGCCGGTGTCCGGGGCTGGGGTGGTGAGCGGCGTGGGAGGACCGGCAGCTCGGCGAGGGTACACAGCATGGGCACAACGGGAGTGCCAAGGCCGATCGCCCACTCCTCTGTGAGTGTCGACCGGCCGGTGAGGAAGCGGATGACCCTTTCGGGAGGGTTGCCGCGGAAGAGGTCTTCGAAGAACGCGGCGCCGTCGATCCGTCCGGTGGCCAGAGCGCGGAGCAGCACGGCGTCCATGGCACGGTGGCGGCGGGCGTGCGGACACGGCGGAACCGGTGTGCGCCCGGCCCGGTACGCCGCTGCGACAGCGGCGGTCTGGCGTTGGAGCGCGGCAAAGGTGTAACCGGTCGAGGGCCGGGTCGCGCCGCCGGCGGCACCGATGCGGAAAACTGACCTGCCGACCCGGCGAGGGAAGTCACCGTCCGTCATGGGGATGACGCCCTGCTCCGTGCTGGTCACGGTCAGGGCGCCCAGTGGGCGTACGTGTTCGGTGTAGTGGCGCAGCGCGGCGTCGTAGGCCTCCCGGTTCAGGAGAGTTTTCGAAAATTCGGTGTACTCCACCAACGCGCTGCGCGGGCTGAGGGGCAAGACGTAGGCGAAGGACAGTCCGCGATGCGGCTGAGGCGTGCGCAGGTCCATGAGTTCTGCGACGGAAGGGTCGAAGCGGTCTTCCTCGGTGGTGACGAACCAGCCGCGGAAGTGCTGCAACAGGGTGGTGCGGGCAGGCGGCAGGCGTTGAGGGGGGCGTGAGTCGAACACGTAGCGGCCGGTGTAGCGGAACGGCCGTGACCAGCAGTCGACCCCGGTCACCTGGGCGCCTCCGGGCGTGTCCGCGACGCCGGTAACGGTGCCGGTGAGGCGGTGGAGCGAAGGCGCCGCGGCCAGTTGGACGTCCAGGGTCCGGGTGTAGTCCGTGGAGCGGATCATCTTGTACCGCGGGGAGGAGGGGCCCGTGGTGACGTGGCCGTCCCGGCCGGTGATCCGCAGGCGTGCCCAGGAGGCCGTGACCAGGTCGTCGTATTCGCCTGCCTCTTCCTGCCAGAAGCACCAGGTGCGGGCTGCGCTTCGGGCCGGGCCTTCGGGTGGTTCCACGAGGAGCACCGAGGGCAGGGGAGCGCCCGATTGGTGCTGGGTCAGCAGGCGCCTCGTCAAGGAGAGGCCCGCGGCACCTGCCCCGACCACGATGATGTCCGCATCGCTCATCACTGCCTCCTTCCCGTGTCGTCGCATGACACTCCGCCGGTCGTACGGGGACCACCACGGTTTCGCCCGCCTCCTCATCCTTCGAATCCCACCTCATGTGGAGCAGGTGGCGGCCGTTGCTCAGCGATCCAAGGCGTCGACGAGCATGCGACCGACCGTCTGCACCCGGCCTCACCACTGCGGCTCCGGAGCCGAGCCCGTGGGCGATGGCCTGGAGGGCCTGGTCAAGGTCCGCCGCCGGCGGCATCGCAGGAGGGGTTCCGAACACAGACCGGTCGGCGAAGCCGGTGTCCATGTGGGGCAGCCGAACGTCCAGAACACTGACCCGGGGCCGGCGCAGCTCGCTGCGAACGGTTGTCAGCCAGGCGCTCAACGCACTTTTGGAGCCGCTGTAGGCGGCCATGCCGGGCTGCGGGCGCTCTACGAGCACTCCCGTGATGGCTGCGATGGCCCCGCCTTCGGGCAGAAGAGGAAGTGCGGCCCGCAGGACTGCCATCGGAGCCAGAGCGTTGACTGTCATGAGATGCTCGGCGACCGCGTCCGGCGTGTCATGCGAACGGCCGAAGGCGGGTGTTCCGATGGTGACGACCACCGCGTCGATTCCGGACAGGGCCTCCGTGGCCCAGCTCGCCAGCGCAGCGCACCGGTCGAAATCGTAGCCGTCGAACTGACGGGTTGGGCAGCCGTCCAGCGCCCGCGACCGCTCTGCGAGGCGTTGGGCGTCCCGCCCCGCTACGGCGAGTACGGCACCCCACTGGTGCAGGACCGTGGAGAGCGCACCCCCGAGCACGCCCGTCGCGCCCACGACCAGTACTTTGGCGCCGTCGAGGTTCATACGTCGCTCCTCTGCATGTCTCGTGGCCGACCGGCAGGAATGCCCTGTGGACGGCGCTCCTTTCGAGCCCCGTCCACGCTCAAGCCGCCACTTTTCGGCACCGTGACCGATCGCCTGTTGCCGAAGGGCGCGGCTCGCCTCGCAGAATGGTGTTGCGTGGCGCTGATCGGTGCAGTCTCTCGCGACTCCTGCGCCGCGCGGCGCAGGCCGGATGCGTTCAGCAGAGGAGTTCACCCGGGGGAGCGACCGGTTCGGCGTCCGCGCGCTCCGCGGGCGGGGCTCGCCACGGCGGCGCACACGAAGGTTTGCGTGAAGGAGCCGGAGAGAGTCAGCCGATCGGGTGTGCGGACCGCTGGGTGCACGGGGTAGGCGTTGGGGTATGAGAGAGGTTCGCCTCCGTCCGGGGCCCGCCCCGGGTCGGCGTCGACGGCCACAGCCCTGCCGGAAGGAAGAGGAGGCTCTCTACGATGCCGCTGCTGCACGGTGCGGCCCTGCGTGAGGCGTTCGACCGCTCGGCCGGCGCCTATGACCGCCTGGTCGGCGCCAATCCCGGGTACCCCCGTCATCTGCGGCTTTCCGCACGCCGGCTGGCTCTGCCAAACCGGGGCGCGGGTGGCAGAGTGCTCGACCTCGGGTGCGGGACCGGGGCGTCCACGGCCGCGCTGCTGTCGGCCGCACCGAGGGCTGAGATCGTCGCCGTCGACTCCTCCGCAGGCATGCTCGAGCGTGCCGCCGCCAAGCAGTGGAACGGTGACGTCTCCTTTGTGCATGCCTCGGCCGAGGAGCTGCCCGGGGCCGGGGTCCGCGGGCCCTTCGACGCGGTTTTCGCCGCCTACCTGGTGCGTAACGTCAGCTCCCCGGATGCGGTACTGAGATCCGTACGGGCGATGATGCGGCCCGGCGGCCGGCTGGCCGTCCACGAATACGCCCTCTCCGGAGGCAGCAGGCACCGGCTCATCTGGTCAGCGGTGTGCTGGGGTGTGATCATTCCGTCCGGCTCGATCGGTCCCGGTGGATCCGGTCTGTACCAGCATCTGTGGCGCAGCGTCCTCGAGTTCGACACTGCGTCCGCCTTTCGCGACCGCTTGGCGGCGACGGGGTTCGACTCCGTACGTATGGCGTCGGTGCCCGGGTGGCAGCGGGGCATCGTGCATACCTTCGTGGCCCGGCGCCCGGAGGCGGACACTACGGAACTCTGATTCCGCCGGGCGGCGCCGCCATGACGCGCTTGGCCGCGGTCATCCCGGAAAGCGGTTCTGGCTGCGCAAGTGCCAGCGGCGCTCGGCGTAGGCAAGGTCATCGCGCCACAGACGCGCTACCGCGCGGCGCATCAGCGGGCGCAGCAACGGTGCGGCTCGTCTTGCCGCGGTGAATCCCGGCCGCTCCGAGGTGGCGAGGACCGCTTCGATGACGGCGGTGCGCGGCATTTCGTGTCCGGGCGCCGTCAGCGGGGTGGCGTGGGTCTCCACCACCGAGGAGGCACCTTCGCCGTCAACGATGCGCATGACGACGGTCCGGGGCCCGGGAGCGGTGAAGGCAGCGCGTACGGGCACCGCGGCGCGGCCGGCCAGGCGGTAGGCGACGTCGACGAGGAACTGGTCACCCGTGTCAGGGTCCGGGTTCTGTACGACGGTGAGCCGGGTGAAGGCATACGGATGGAACCAGGCTCCGTGCCAGGGATCCAGGCGGTTGGCGAGGACGTCCTCGGCTTCGCAGTCGCCGATCTGCGTGGCCACGGCGTCCACGGTCCTGCTGGGTGACGGGCGTGGGGGCAAGGGTGGCTCGGGCAGGGGTTCCTCACGTCCGGCATCGTCCAGGCGTACCCAGGCGAGGACCCCGTCGTCGTGTGCCGGAAAGGGATTCCACCCGGGCATGCCGGCGCCGTCCAGGGACAGGCCGTGCCAGTGGCAGAGCAGGCGTCCGCGCGTGACGGCGCCTTGGCACAGGGGGGCTCCCAGGTGCGGGCAGGCGCCGGGACCGGCCAAGAGCCGGCCGCTCCGGCTTCTCCAAGCGACGACCTCGATTCCGGCGATGGTGCGGCCGAAGGGGCGGCCGGGGCGTACATCGCGGCTGGCGCCCAGGACGTACCAGTTTCCGCTGGGCCGGGCTTGAGCCCGTGTCAGGGCTGCGGCGATGACGGCAGGCCGGGCCTCCCGCCAGGTGGGTTCTAGGCGGCACCAGTCGCGACTGGGCAGTATGCGCAAGGGGCTGCGCCGGCCGGGACCGGTATTCATGATGCGGTTTTTCGCTGCGGAGGCCGGCGTGTGTCGGCCGTCGCCCTCATCGCGTTGTACGCGCGGGAGATGCCGATTCGGGTGAAGCCCCGGAAGGCGATGGCTGCCCGGCGGTGGCGTGGAACGACGGTGCGCCGGTTCGTGATGGCGCAGTCGGCTGCCTCGATGTGGTCCAGGATGGCCTGGTAGAGGATGTAGGCCGTCTCCACACAGGGGCGGGAGACCGGATGCAGTATGGGGATGCCCCGGGCCGCGTGCCGGTAGATGTCGCGGGTGGTATTGATCATGTCTCGCAGCGCGGCGCGGACGCGAGGATCGGTGTGGCCGCTGCGGCGACACCACGCGAGGAGTTCTCGGTCGACGCCATGGGCGGCGAGCCGATCCTGAGGGAGGTAGATCCTGTCTCGGTCCAGGTCTTCGCCGACGTCTCGCAGGAAGTTGGTGAGTTGGAAGGCGATGCCCAGAGAGGCCGCGTGCGGGGCGGCCTCTTCCGGGGCTGTGACGGTGCCCAGTACCGGGAGGACCTGAAGGCCGATGACTGCCGCGGACCCGTACATGTATCCGCGCAGGTCCTCGAAGGTGGGGTAGTCGGTGACGTGCAAGTCCATGCGCATGGAGGACATGAAGTCGGTGAAGTGACGGGGGTCGATACGGTGACGGGTCACCGTATCGACCAGAGCCGCGATCACGGGGTGTGCGCTGTGGCCGCTGCTCAGGGCGTCCTGGAGGGTGTCGTCCAGGCGCAGCAGCGCGGCGGCCCGCTGCTGCGCACTGATGGTGGGGTCGAGGTCGTCGACGATGTCATCGGCCCAGCGGGCGAAGCCGTACAGGGCGTGAATGGCGGGCCGTTGACGCGAGGTGAGCAGGCGGGTGGCGAGAAAGTAGGTTTTGCCGTTGCTGGCGTTGAGCTGCCGGCAGCGGGCGTAGGCGTCGCGTAGCGCCGGGGTATGGATTCCCGCGGCGTTCAGTTCTCGTGCCGTCACGATGCTTCACCCACTGGTGCGGTGATGGCCGCGGCATGTCGCTGTGGGGGAGTGCGGCGGTGGTTTCCGGTGATGCGGGCGGCGGCGAGCTTCCCGGAGATCACGACCGTCGGCACGCCGACGCCGGGTGTTGTACCGCAGCCGGCGAGGACCACGTTTTCCCATCCGCGCGGCAGGTTGTGCGGTCGGAAGGGTCCGGTCTGGGCGAAGGTATGGGCGGCGGAGAAGGGTGTGCCGGCGGCATGGTGCCGAGCGGCCCAGTCCGCCGGGGTGATCAGCTGTTCCATCTCCAGGTCGTCGAACCCGTGCAGGCCACGCCGTTCGAGTTCGGCGACGAGGCTGTCGCGGTAGCCAGGAGCGATGGCTCGCCAGTTGTAGGGGCCGGTGGTTAGGTTGGGGGAGGGCGCGAGGATGTAGTGCAGATGACGGTCCGGCGGGGCCAGGTCCGGGTCGCTGGCGGTGGGGCTGGTGATGAGCAGCGACGGGTCTTTCATCAGTTCCCCCGTTCGGGTCAGTTCCTTGAACGTCTGCTGCCAAGCGGTTCCGAAGGACAGGGTGTGGTGGGCGAGCGGTGGCCGGCTGCGGGTGCCTCCGACGTGCAGCACGACCGCGGACGGCGCGTACCGCAGCGGGACCGGTCGGCGTGGCGCGCGGCCCAGCAGTTGGTGGACGGTGGGCAGGTCGCAGCTGAGCACGACCGCGTCGCAGGGGATGCGGTCGCCTTCCGCGGTGTGCACGGCGGCGACACGGCCGCTGGGTGAGCGTTCGAGGGTGGTGACCGTGCGGCCGTAGTGGAAGTCGGCTCCGGCCCGGTCGGCGGCGTCGGCCATGGCGCGGGGAACGGCGTGCATGCCCCCGCGGGGGAAGTAGACGCCCGCCACGGTGTCCATGTAGGCGATGACGGCGTAGGCGGCCAGCGCTCGGGTGGGTGCCACCCCTGCGTAGAGCGCCTGGAAGGAGAAGATTCGGCGGAGGCGTTCGTCCGCGAGGTAACGGGCGATGCGGCCGTGCCAGGTGCCGAAGCCGCCCAGGGCGGCGAGTCGGGCGAGATCCCCGGTGAGGAGACCAAGGGGGGAGTCGAAGTTGGCGTCGATGAAGGTCCGCATCTGCACCCGGTACAGGTTCTCCAGCCAGTGCCGCAGTCGGCGGTAGCCCGCTGCTTCATCGGCCCCGGCCACGCGGTGGACCTCGGCTTCCATGGCCTGCGGGTCGGTGTGCACGTCGATCTGTGATCCGTCGGCGAACCGAGCGCGGTAGGCGGGGTGCAGCGCGATGAGATCGACGTGGTCGGCCAGGCGCTCGCCGACAGCTGCCATGGCCTCGTCGATGAGGTCGGGCATGGTCAGTACGGTCGGCCCGGTGTCGATGCGGTAGCCGGCGATGTCGGTGCGTCCGGCGCGTCCGCCTGGTGCGGCGTCGCGTTCCACGACGGTGACCCGGCGCCCGGCACCGAGCAGATGCAGGGTCGCGGACAGTCCGGACAGCCCGGCCCCTACGACGACGATGTGGTCGCTCGGTCCACACAGCCTCCTCATGCGCGGTCCTCTCGCCGGGTGAGGAGAACGTCGGGGCGGTGTGCGTACTGATCGGCGGAACAGGCGGTGCTCGTACGGATGAGGGCGGCCAGCCTTTCCGCGGCAGGCCCTGCGAACCGCTCATGGTGCAGGGTGTGCAGGGCGGAGCCGACCAGGCGCTCGATGCGCTGCTGGACGGCAGCGTGGGCTCCGAGGTCGGTGAGCAGGACGCGTACGTCCTCGAGGTCGTCGGCCGTCAGCGCGGCGTTGCCAAGGCTGGCCCGCAGCCGCCGTTCGGACGATGTCCGTCCTTCGGCGCGAGCCCGCTGCAGAGCCACCGCCATCAGGTAGGTGCACTTGCCCTCTCTGACGTCCTCACCCGCCGGTTTGCCGGTGCCGGCAGGGCTGCCGAAGATGCCGAGGAGGTCATCGCGCAGTTGGAAGGCCAGACCTGTCTGCCTGCCGACCTGCCGCAGGCGGCCGATGGTGTCCGGATCGGCACCGGCCAGGACCGCTCCCAGATGCAGAGGTCGTTCGACGGTGTACAGGCCGCTCTTGAGGTACGCCACGTGCAGGGCCGCCTCAGGTGAGTCGGCGCCTGTTCCCTGGCCGTAGAGGTCCAGGTACTGACCGGCCACCATCTCGGTGCGCATGGACCGCCACGGCTCACGCACCCGGTGGCGAACCCGGGCCCCGAAGTCGGCGGCCTCCCACAGGTCGTCGGCCCAGACGAGGGCAAGATCACCCGCAAGGATGGCCGCGGATGCGCCGAACGCCTGGGCTTCGCCTCGCATCTTCTCCTCGCGGTGTCGCTGGGCGAAGGCGACATGAGCGGAAGCGGCCCCCCGCCTCAGGGGGGAGGCATCCATGAGGTCGTCGTGGACAATCGCGCAGGCTTGCAGGAGTTCCAGTGCGCCGGCCGCCCGCAGTGCCGCCTCGGCCCGCTCGCCCGTCGCCGGTCCGCCACCGGCCCGCCAGCCCCACCACAGGAAGGCCGGCCGGATGCGCTTCCCGCCGCGGAAGACGAGATCGGTCACGACCGCCGCGACATCGGCGGCGAACCGATCGCTGGCGAGGGCGGCTTCCCGACAACGCCGATCGAGATAGTGGGCCAGCACGCTCTCCACAGCCAACGCCGTATCGCTGTCGGGATCGAGGCCGTCGGGCCCGGGGCCGAGAGGCGGTGCGAGCTTGCTGTACCCGCCGTCGGACAGCTCATGGTCCAGTCCGTCCGCGCTGCCCTCGCCTGCCGCGGGAGGCACAGGCGGTGGCTCGTTGAGGCCGGCGGCCGGAGTATCGACATGTGCCGCCGTTACCGTGCCGACTGGCTGGCGCCGCATCACCACTCCTCTCAGCGGTCATCCGGGAGTTCCTGACCATCCCGCTTCCTTGCATACTTCACTACGGAGAGTGATCGTCCTGTGTCCTGATGCCGGGTCTCCGACCAGTTCTCGGCCCGAGGCATTCCGAGGTGCCCTGGAGGCCCCCGGCTGAAACCTGTACAGAATCGGTACAACACGGGTTTCTGTTGCTTGCCGGTCGGCGCCGTTCGGCACGACCATGGCGGCATGCCAGCCGACACTCCGCGCCGCCGCCTTTCGGAGCCGGCTGCGAATGACCAGAGCCTGCTGCCGGTCGGCGTTGTGGCGCGGCATCTGGAGACCAGCACGGCGAGGCTGAGGGCCTGGGAGCGCCGTTACGGGCTGGGGCCTTCAGCGCGTACCGCCGGCGGGCACCGCCGGTACTCGATGCAGGATCTCGAGCGGTTGCGGCAGATGTGCACTCTGGTGCGTGGGGGTGTACCGGCGGCTCAGGCAGCACAGGTGGTTCAAAATGCCCCGAACGGCCCGGCGGTGGGAGCGCCGCGAGCTTTCCGGGAGCCGGTCACCGCGGCGGAACTGACGCAGGCCATGCACGCGCTGGACACGGCAGCGGTGACCCGCATGGTCTCCGCGGCCCTTTCCGATCGCGGCGCGGTGCCCGCCTGGACGCACATCTTCGAACCGGTGCTGACCTCCATGGGCACGCACTGGGAGAGGACCGGCTGCGGCGTCGAGGCGGAGCACGTGACGAGCGGCCTCATGGAAGCCGGTCTCCGCAGCCATGCCGATGGGTGTGCCGGCCGCCGGAGTCCGAGGGCGCCGATCCTGCTGGCTGCCACTCCCGGCGAGCGGCACGTACTGCCGCTGGCTGCCCTGGCAGCGGCCCTGGCCGAGTGCGGACAGACCAGCGTACTCAGCAGCGATCTCCCCGCGCGGGCGCTCCGGGATGCGATCACACGGATCCGGCCCGCTGCGGTGGTTCTCTGGGCCCGTACCACCGGCTTCGCCGACCCACAATGCCTATAGGAGGCCAGGACGGTGACCCGGGCACCCGTACACGCTGCGGGACCTGGATGGCAGACCCCCTCCCGGAGGGGGCCATGCACATGACGGACTTCATCGGTGCCCTGCGTGCGCTGCTGCCTCCCGCCAAGAAGCGACATACGAGCGACCGAGGAGGAACGGCCTGACGACACCGTCCAGTGGACACGCCACCCATCCGAGGCAGGCCGCCCCGCCCTCACTTCTTCACGGCGCTGCCACGATGACCCGGACCACAGAGAGTGAAAGCCGAAAGGCCGGACCAGGCCAGCGCGAACGCGGCGACCTTGACACGGGCCCGGCGGTCATCCAGCAAGGCTCCGAACACAGCGGCGTCGGCGGCATCCGCTGCGATACGGCACGCCGTGGCCTCCCGGCGGGACTGTGTGCTGCCCGCGGTCAGCATCGCCAATCCGATAGCGGTGTCCCGGGCTCCGATGGCTTTGATCAGCAAGCGGGTGTCGGCAGGCACTGAGCCGTCCGGCCCCATGGTGAGCCGGCAGGGCTTCGCGAGCCACATGGGCTTGACCATGATCGCCAGGCTGTAGAGCGCGGTCGCGGCGCCGACCATTCGGTTGAGGTTGGTACGCATGGCAGACCTCCGGATCGCGGAACAAGGGCCGCCTCCGCGTACCCCTGCCGCTCTCCCACATGCCGCAGCCGGGTGCCGGCCGCGGGTGCGGCATGTGGCAGATGGCCGTGGCGCACCGACAGGAGCACTAACGCGGGTGACCTTTCCGCGATACCGGTAAGGATGAATACAGACGATTCCTCATGCCGAGGATCGTTACGAGGCTCCATGGGTGGAGCACGCCCCGGGAGGCAGATGTGGCAACGAGCGGCAGCGGCAGGCCGCTGCGGTGTCTGGTGACCGGTGCGACCGGTTACATCGGTGGCCGGCTGGTGCCGGAGCTGCTGGCCGCCGGGCACGGGGTCCGCTGCCTCGCCCGTACCCCCGGCAAGCTCCGCGACCACCCCTGGGCCGCGGAGACCGAAGTCGTACAGGGCGACGTCACCGACGGCGCCTCCCTGCGGTCGGCGCTGAACGGCGTGGACGTCGCGTACTACCTCGTACACGCCCTGGGCACGGGCAAGAACTTTGAGGAGGTCGACCGCCGCGCGGCCAGGCTCTTCGCCGAACGGGCCCACGAGGCGGGTGTCTCCCGGATCGTCTACATGGGCGGGCTCACCCCGCCCGGCGTTCCCGAGAGCGACCTCTCACCGCATCTGCGCTCCCGCGCCGAGGTGGGACGGATCCTCCTGGACTCGGGGGTGCCGACCGCTGAGCTGCGGGCGGCGGTGGTCATCGGCTCGGGATCGGCCTCCTTCGAAATGCTCCGCTATCTCACCGAGCGGCTGCCCCTGATGGTCACGCCCAGTTGGGTCCATACGCCCCTACAGCCCATCGCCGTCCGCGACGTGTTGAGGTACCTGGTGGGCTGCGCCGGGCTGCCGGCGGCCGTGAACCGCGCTTTCGACATCGGCGGGCCGGACGTCATGACGTATCGCGACCTGATGCGGCGCTACGCGGCGGTCACCGGCCTTCCCCGCCGGCTGATCCTCCCCGTCCCGGTCCTCACACCGGGGCTCTCCAGCCACTGGGTAGGGCTGGTCACGCCTGTGCCCAGCGCCATCGCCCGCCCGCTGACGGAATCCCTGCGCCATGAAGTCGTCTGCCACGAGCACGACATCGCCCAGTACGTCCCCGACCCTCCGCAGGGCCTGACCGGATTCGACCGGGCCCTGGAACTCGCCCTGCAGCGGATCAGGGAAGCACAGGTGGCCACCCGCTGGTCCGGCGCATCGGTGCCCGGCGCCCCCAGCGATCCCCTGCCCACGGACCCCGACTGGGCGGGCGGGAGCCTCTACACCGACCACCGCGAGCGGATCGTGGACGCCACCCCCGATGCCCTCTGGCGGGTGATCGAGGGGATCGGCGGCGGGAACGGCTGGTACTCCTTCCCACTGGCGTGGTCTCTGCGGGGCTGGGCCGACCGGGTCGTCGGCGGTGTCGGCCTGCGCCGCGGCAGACGCGACGCCCAACGGCTCCGGGCCGGTGACTCACTCGACTTCTGGCGGGTCGAGGAGATCGAACCGGGGAAACTGCTGCGGCTGCGCGCGGAGATGCGGCTGCCCGGCCTTGCCTGGCTCGAACTGGCCTCCGAACGGGACGAGCGCGGCCGGACCCGATACCGGCAACGCGCCCTCTTCCACCCCCACGGCCTGGCCGGCCACGCCTACTGGTGGAGTGTCACCCCCTTCCATGCGGCCGTGTTCGGTGGCATGGCCCGCAACATCACCGCCGCGGCCGAACGGAAGTCGCGCGCATGAGCGTCTCTCTCGTTCTGTTCACCGCTGATCTGCGCGTCCACGATCAGCCGGTGCTGCGCGCCGCCCTCGCGGGTGCGGACGAGGTGGTGCCGCTGTTCGTGGTGGACTCCGGGGTACGGGCAGCCGGCTTCGACGTGCCGAATCGCCGGGCGTTTCTCTTCGACTGCCTGGCCGATCTCGACAACGAGCTGCGCAGACGAAGCGGCCGACTGATCGTCCGTACCGGCGAAGTCGTCGAGCAGGTCTGTACCGTGGCGGCGGAGGCCGGGGCCCGGGACGTGCATGTCGCCGGAGATGTCAGCGGCTACGCCCAGCGACGCGAGGATCGGCTGCGGGCAGCACTGGAAACCCAAGGGCGCCGGCTGCTGGTGCACGATGCGGTGGTCACCGCCCTCGCCCCGGGCGCGGTGACTCCGCAGGACAGGGACCACTTCGCGGTCTTCACCCCGTATTTCCGGCGCTGGGAGAGCGCCGGTCCGCGGGACGTGGTGCGAACACCGCGCACGGTCAGAGTGCCCGACACGATCGCCTCCCAGCCCCTGCCGTCCCGCGCCGACGTGACAGGAGTGTCACCGCGGTTGCCCGGCGGCGGCGAGAGCGAGGGGCGCAGGCGCCTCACCGCATGGCTGCGGGGCCCGGTGGACGCGTACGCCCGGCAACACGACGACCTCTCCGCTGACGCCACGTCCCGGTTGTCTCCTTATCTGCATTTCGGCGCCCTCACCGCCTCGCAGCGAGATGCACCTTGTCGCCGCTCTCCGCAGAGCATCTCCGTCCACTGCGGTTCTTCTGACCAGACACACGGGTGAGCCGGCACGGCTACCGAGTCTGCTGGCTGCCGGAGCATGCGGATACTTACCGGGAGGAACCAGGGGCGAGAGCACCTAGTGAGCGCCTTTCAGGGGATGCTCCAGCGGGCCCGCCCTTGGGCTGGAACATGGCGCGCGGCGACTACTGCTCAGGGTCCGCGAAGGACGTTGACCCGACGTGAACACCAGGTGCTTCTCTACGCGTCGGAAGCGATGACCAACCAGCAGATCGCTGCCCATATTGAAATCACCCCCGGAACCGTCAAGCGCCATCTGCACAGCGTGTTCGGCAAACTCGGAGCCGTGTCCCGCCTACCGGCCGACGCAGCCTCAAACAACCCCGCTCAGCCACCCAGCAGCCCCAACTGAAACGCCGAGGTTAGGCATCGGAATGAGAACCAGCCAGGGCAACTCAGTGAGAGTCAGCAGGAAGGTGTCGGAGAGATAGACGTGCACGGTCTCCAGCCGGCCGCCGAGCTCCACGTCCAGCGCCGTGCCGGCCGGGTGCAGGAACAGCCCGCCGCGCGGAACCCTCCGGGTGGCGCTCAGGCCGCGCTGCCCGCGGCGCACCGTGACGGGCCCGTCCAGGTGCAGAATCAGCAGATGGCTGGGCGCCCCGTCGAACGCTTCCCGGTACGGCTGTTCGCGCTGGGTCGACAGATACAGGTGCTCCCAGCCCAGACCCTCGCTCGTCCTGTCCGGGCGTACGGACGGCAGGCCGAGGATGCCGTGGGTGTCCGCCACTCCCAGTTCCCGCATCGGCTGCTGCTCCCTCCTCCGGCCATATCCTCCCTGACCGCGCGAACCGTGGCTGTTCCCGGGGGCACCGACCCTGTCAACAACGGTTCGTGCCGGCTGGTCATGCCGCAGCCGTCGGCAGTCTCGGCCGTTTCGCGGCGGCCGCCGGTGCCGTTACTCACTCCAGCACTGAAACCCGCCCGAACAACCGCTCTGCTCCCGAACGGTTTTCTTTGCGCTGTCTTTGCCATACGGGAACCCCGCCGGTGCCCGTGGGCATTCACCTTGGGCGGCCGCGGTGAAGCGCGTCCGACGACCGAAACCGCAAGACAGCAGCAGAAGCCGAGGTGGCAACAGTGGCGATGTGGGACCGACTCAAGGACCAGGCAAAGAACCTCCAGCAGTCCCAGGGCGCTCGGGGAGGGCACGGGCACGGGCACGGCCCCTCGGGGCAGGGCCAACACGGCGGCCACGGGCCCGGCTCGTCCTCCGGGGGCTCCAAGGCCCAGTTGATCGGGATGTTCCGGTCCCAGCTCGCGTCGGTCAAGACCGAGCTGAAGAGCGGCGCCTACCGGGACGCCAGCATGGCGATGTGCGCGCTGGTGGCTGCGGCCGACGGACGGGTCGAGCCGGCGGAACGGCAGCGCGTGGAGGAGCTGATCGCCTCCAACGAGGTGCTGCAGAACTTCCCGGCGGACCAGCTCCGCCCGCGGTTCAACCAGCATGTGGACCGGATCATGGCCAACTTCGAAACGGGCAAGGCCCAGGCTCTACAGGAGAACGCCAAGGCGGCCAAGAAGCCGCAGGAGGCCCGTGCCGTCATCCAGACCGGCATGATCATCGCCGGTGCCGACGGGTACTTCGAGCCGTCCGAGCAGTACGCCATCCGCGAGGCCTGCGCCGCCCTCGGTATCTCGCCCACAGAATTCGGCATCTGAGCGACGCCCACCGCCGCCGGCCCGCATCCCGCGGAGCCGGCGGCCATGGGGCACACCGGCCACAGCCCCAGGTGGTGCGCCCGACGGCGGGTTGCGACCGTGTGTGGGGGAAAAGATGGACAGATCGATCAGGAATCGAGAAGCGCGGCTCACAGGGCCGCGCCTAGCATGTTCGTCATGGACATCACCATTCACACGAGTTTCCTCCCGCATGATGACCCGGACGAGTCCCGGGCCTTCTACCGCGACACCCTCGGCTTCGAGGTCCGCAGCGACGTCGGTCAGGGCAAGATGCGCTGGATCACGGTCGGCCCCGTCGGGCAGCCGGGCACCTCCATCCTCCTGGCGCCGCCGGCCGCCGACCCCGGGGTCACCGAGGACGAACGCCGCACCATCACCGAGATGATGGCCAAGGGCACCTACGGCTGGATCCTGCTGGCCACCCGGGACCTCGACGGCACCTTCGAGAAGGTGCAGGCCGGCGACGCTGAGGTCGTCCAGGAGCCGACCGAGCAGCCGTACGGAATCCGCGACTGCGCCTTCCGCGATCCCGCGGGCAACCTGGTCCGCATCCAGGAGCTTCGCTGAACCGTCCGGTCATCGATCCGGCCCTGATGGCCGTGCGTCGCGCCCACTTGCGAAGAATCCGGCGGCC
>JUEG02000733.1_pt1 | contig 18313 bp, 18 predicted proteins | sample 432341 | NCBI WGS metagenome assembly JUEG02 (sample SAMN02953476, study PRJNA257561) | rock porewater metagenome | biome: terrestrial; feature: Opalinus Clay rock; material: porewater; isolation source: Opalinus Clay rock BIC-A1 borehole | place: Switzerland: Mt Terri URL, St-Ursanne ...
GAAGGGTTTGTAACCCTTCATAATGTCGCATCTTTTATATGCTGTGTAACAGTTGAATATCACGATGGGGACGACCTGCAGTCATCCGCATGTATATAAAAATTTAACCCCGCATTTTAATTAAATTTAATGGTTGTGTTATAATATAGGTATTAATTGCCACAAGACCTATAGAGGAGTTTAATTTATGAAAGAGATTAATGATAAAACCATAACGCAGGCGCTAAAAACCGCTGAAAATTCGGGTTACTTTGAAAAGTTAAATAAATTATACAATACGATTCCTCAAGGGAAATGTCATGGTTGTACAAGCTGTTGTATGGAGTCTGTTCATACCCATTTTGTTGAGTTCCTGAATATATGGAAGTATTTACTAGAAAACAGAGCTCTCATGGAACGATTGTTGCCAAGGATTATAAAATACTATTTTCTTGAAATGGTAGAAAAGGATCATTGTGCATTCCTTGACGAGGATAATAATTGCTTAATCTATTCCTTCAGACCCATGGTATGTAGGTTATTTGGACACTGGGAGGAACATGAATATGAGCAGAGCTACAAAGGTGTTCTGAAGGAAAATCTTCAGAATGCAAAGTACTTTAAGAATAGTTATGGTCTGCTTTTACCTGAGGATGTTATAAACTACAAGATAGAATACTGTAAGGATTTTGAGGTTCGCAAGAGAATTGTGCGATCTCAGCGTCAAACCCTGTCAGACAGTATATTAACCATGGAATCCGGTTTTTTCATGCGAGGCTTACTGACTGAAGAGCTTATGAACACTGGGCTTGCTTCTTGGTTTGTCTATACCACTATGGATATGGATGAAGCGGGAGAGCTGAGAGTAAATATCATGCAGGAATATCTTGAAAGTGGATACAGTGAAACCTTGGATAGTTTATTGGATAAGTTCCGATAAAACTATTTAACAAAATTGATTTAATATAATAAGTATTTTCGGTGACCAAAAGGTATATATTTTCTTTAGTTTTGATTTATAATGTATATAGACAATCTTTAAAATAAACTATTGTTAGCGAGGAGGAGTTTTAAAATGAGGGAAGTAGTAATAGCAAGTGCAGTAAGGACACCCGTTGGAAGCTTTAACGGATCATTATCAGGATTCACTCCTGGAGACCTGGGAGCTATTGCCATAAAGGAAGCCATCAGCAGGGCAGGTATAAAGCCAGAACAGGTGGATGAAGTGTATTTAGGATGTATTCTTCAAGCGGGTCATGGACAAGGTGTTGCAAGACAGGCTGCTATTAAGGCAGGTATTCCTGTGGAGGTACCAGCCACTACCATTAACATTATATGCGGTTCAGGGCTTCGTACAGTTTCGCTGGCGGCTCAAACCATTATTGCCGGGGACAACGATATCGTAGTAGCCGGTGGTACTGAAGTAATGAGTCAAGCACCCTACTTAGTCAAGAACTCTAGATGGGGTCATAAGATGGGACATGGCGAATTCATGGATTCCATGATACAGGATGCCCTAACCGATGCCTTTAATAATTATCACATGGGTGTAACCGCTGAAAATGTGGCAAAACAATGGAATATAAGTAGAGATGAACAAGATGCCTTTGCCGTAGCCAGTCAGAATAAGGCTGAGAAAGCAAGAAATGAAGGAAAATTTCAAGAAGAAATTATTCCAGTAGAGCTTAAGAGTCGAAAAGGCAGCACAATGTTTACAGATGATGAATATATCCGTGAAGGAGCAACAATTGAAGGACTTGGCAAGCTAAGACCAGCCTTCCAAAAAGATGGAACTGTTACAGCTGGAAATGCTTCGGGTATTAATGATGGAGCTGCTATTTTAATTGTAATGTCTAAAGAAAAGGCTGATGAACTAGGAATTGAACCCTTGGCGACCATAGTATCCTATGCCACAACTGGGGTTGATCCAAGCATTATGGGAATAGGACCAATATCCGCTTCAGAAAAGGCTCTAAAAAAAGCTGGACTTACTGTGGAGGATTTAGATCTAGTGGAGGCGAATGAGGCCTTTGCTGCCCAAGCTCTAGCTGTCACAAGGGATTTGAAGCTAGATCCCGAAAAGGTAAATGTGAATGGTGGAGCCATTGCCATAGGCCATCCTGTGGGGGCTAGTGGAGCCCGGATTCTAGTGACACTTCTTTATGAAATGAAGAGAAGAAGTGTAAAACGAGGACTGGCCACTCTATGTATTGGTGGAGGAATGGGTACGTCTGTGGTTGTAGAGAGAAAATAAAATGATGAGGGATGCCAAAAGGCATCCCTCATCATATCTGTTTATCAAGACTTCCTCTAATTAGAACCAATTATATCATCTAGGTATTCATTCATTTTTCTTGACTCAGAATAAACTCGATAATATGCGCCACTGCTCTTATCATATAACTTGTGTATCTTCCAGCTAATCCTATGAAATATGGATTTATTTCCTATTTCAGCATCATCAACAAATAAAAAGACAGTATTTCTCCCAATATATATAATCCTATTATTCGATGCATAGTTTAATGTAACCTCGGAAGTACCAAGCAAGCTGTCTTTCGTAATACTTTTACTTGACAACGCAAAGGAGTTTTCAAAACTTTTGTGTAACTCTTTTATAATATCCTTATCCTCATATATTTCATTGGTTTTTATTAGGCGCACTGCCTCTGGCAATTCATCTGGAACGACCTTACTAAGCCTACTGGGCTGCATCACCATCATAGAAGTTAAGAAAATCATACCTCCGATTACTATAACTAATGCCAATGCCTGTAAAGCTATTTTTATTTTACTCTGTTCATATTCTTCCTCTTCCCCAAGGGTGTTTTCAATAAAAGTAAGGATTTCCTTTCTAGACTCATAATTCAGCCATCTTTTGAAGTTTATATAATAGTTTTTTTTGCTACTCCAGGTGGCATTTTTTTCTTTTAATTCAACAACTTTTGTTGAATCTTTTGTTGTGAATCTCACGATTTCCTTTTCTTTTTTTCTCTCTGGCTTGATACCTTCTATTTCTCTTAAAGCCGTCTCTATGAGTTCAGCCAATAATTCTGGTTTTTGACTGTGCACTCTGTATTCCATACCAAAATAGTAACGTATTAAACCATATATAAGTACGAGAGCAAATGCACTTAACATTAAGGATTGAGTGTTATCAAATACTTGACTTAGTAAATGTGCCATTACACCTAGATTTGCTAAACCTATGATCTCATGTGATCCTTTTAAGATTCTTTTTCCCCTTGCTTCCAGTATTGTTTCCCACAAACCCACACAAACTCCCAATAATATGATGATCATATTAAAAATGTTGTAATTCATGATATCCCCCTCGGTGGAAGTCCTATAATTGTCCTATTTCTTTAATTCTATATAAAAACAGTTAATTCCTTTTTAAAATACTACCTTATTTTTTTAAGCGACTTTTTGCAAGCATTAAATTTCATATATGTCTGCAATATAAGACGTTATTTATTATAATTTTTCGAAAAAACAAGAAAGACCTTGCCGTCAGGCAAAGTCTTTCTTGTTGCTACAAATAGTTCGCTTTAAAACTGAAGTACAAAAACCTCTAAACTTTCTTTCATAATAGCTCCATATTGGGTGCTTAATTAATTTCACTGATTTCATTATTTACCATGAGTGAGAGTTCCACCCAGCTCCATTCATCATTAGCAGCCTACACCAAATAAACCGCCAATCATTGGACCACAGAATAATATTACTAATAACAGGAAGAAGAACAATAATTCATCTCCTCCACCAAATAACCCTTTACAAGGTCCTTGGAATAAAACTACAAGTAATAAGAAGAAGAACAATAGTGAAGATTCTTGACCTGGGGTACAACCAAAGAAACTACTTAATTTTTCGCCCATTATTTCCACCTCCTTTTCAAATCAATATTTAGACTGTTTAAGAGAACAGCCTGCTTTTGTAGTACATGATATTCAAGGCTTGGAAAAATGTTCTCAAAAAGTATACGTAAAATCAAAAATGCATCGGCTATCAAGCCAATGCACTTTATTTCATATCTTATTAACCTTTTGACCCAAAAATAGCCACATATTGATCACTCATCACGAACTGATTTTTATCCCATTTCAGTGTGGTAAGGACATATCCCAGGGAATCGGCATTATACCTGCCCGCAATCCTTTGATATGCCAACAGTTCATATACGCCATTGGAATCAAAGTCTATGGGGTAAAGACCGCTTATGGGATTTACCCAACCCTTTATGGGTGACTTCAGCTTTCCATTTTGGTCGTAGATCTCGTTTAGGTAATCCCTTTCCCTATTGGAGATGTCAATTATATACATAGTGTTATTCTTAATACTCTTCACTTGAACCTTATAAAAGTCCATGTAGTTCACTTCATATTGATAAGCTTCATTAAATACCTCATAATCAAATAACAGCTTTGGATTGTTCCCTACATAAGAATAGATATAATAGTACATAGTACCACCGCTACCCCCTGAAGCAATACTAATCATTATATCTTTAACTCCATCACCCGTGAAATCTCCCAGAAACAGAGTAGGATTATATCCCGCATCGGATTTCAGCGGAATACGATTACTTGTGCCTGTTCTTCCATCTTGGATAACTAAAGTGATCCTTTGTACAAATGGACTTTCTGGTGTTCTTACCCCTGTTAGATATACATTATCCGGTACACCATCGCCATTTACATCTCCCCGTGCTATTGATACGATCATAGGATTCACTTGCCTAAAATATGGACTATTCAACATTTTTCCCCCCAGAATATCATTTATTATTATACTATTCTGGAGGAAATTGAGTGTTCTTTTTTATTTTTCTTTATTTTTCTTAAATAAACGATTAAATACCTTGATCAGTATAGCCAGCATAAATGCCACCCAAAAATTAGGAATGGTTATTCCTTTGACTAACTTATCCACCAACATAATCATCCACGTATTCACTACTAAGGTGAAAATTCCTAAGGTAATTATATTGATTGGTAGAACAATAAGTAGTAATAATGGACGGATTAACAGGTTTATCAGCCATAATACCACCGCAAATAGTATAACCGGAGCAATACCTGTGGCATTTGCAAAATGAAATATATTTGTTATGATATATAAGCTTAAAATGCTAACGAATAGCTTCGCCAGTTGTTTTTCCATCTTAAATCACCTGCCTATAATAATTCAACTGAAAGGTATATATTTTTTGTATCTATTTCCACCATCTTGCTACCCCTATATTTTCGAAGTTCATAAAAGACTTCTTCAACAAGCTCAAAAGCTGCCCCTAATGAAAATCCCTGGATAGCATTTTTCTCACAACCAAAATTTACTATTTTTTTCTTCCACGAGGGGAATATACCCTCAAACACCCACATCCAGTCTTCAAGCACCTCCAATATATCCTCAAAAGTCACAAATGCAACGGGAATAGTAAGCTTAAATTTCTTACCATGCTTTATCTTTACCAGCATTATTTGACTCAGTGCTGGACTAATCAACATAGACTTCCACTTTGATTCTTCCGTGTTCTGGGTCAGCTACATCCACATCCACAAGCTTTCCATCAGATAACCCCTGATCAATCAATCCAATTAGCTCATCAAAGTCAATCTGTGATATATCAATACCCTTTTGTTCCATTTGATTCTTTGCCTCCTTAGGAACCATACCCATGCCCATGTTCACGAATTTTGAGGCTGCCTTAAGCAAGCTTAGAGGAATATTTACATCTACTTTCTTAACACTGCCACCATCACCCGTTACTCTTACTCTTAAAAAACGTTCTTTCATATTCGTTTTAGTCTTGATTAGTGATATAGCCTTTTCTGGTCTATCTGATCCGTTTAAAGCATCGAGAAGCTCCAATCCTTCCTCAGAAGTAATCTTTCCTTCTTGAATCATTTCAAGAATTTTAAGTTTTTCATTTTGCATTATTAATACACTCCTTTAATAATTACTAATTTTTCTACAATTTTCGAAGCTGTTGAACTGCTTCCTGTGAACTTAGTTCACCTTTCTCCAAAGAATTAAGTATTGATTGTCTTTTTTCACTGGTATTCTGGGCTACTCTACGTTCTTCAGCATATTCTGCATTTTTGTCTATACTGTATCCCATTGCTTGTATCACGCCTTCAAGTCGATTACGAACTGTAGGGTACGAAATACCCAGTTCCCTCTCTACATCCTTTATATTCCCTCTGCATTTTATAAAAACCTCGATAAATTCAAGCTGTTCACCGGGAAGCTTACAAAACTTGCAACCTGTAAATTGTCCTTCTAGTTTAGTTCTGCATGTTGAACATCCCAAGCTAGTAATCTTTAATTCATCTCCGCAAATAGGACATTGACCTGGAGCTTTATAGTTCACTACCATCACCTCTTTTAGGTAAATTTTTCCTTATTTAATTCAATAGTACTCTCTTTTATTAATTATGTCAATATTAATATTAATTTATTTAATATTTAAGTTAATATTATTAATTTGTCCATTGATTCATTTGTTTTTTTAAATCTATATCCTCCTAGTAAAATATTAGTAATCAAATAAAACTTAAGGCTTACTACCCATTAGTATGTTTGACTTAAGTTCTTAGCATTTTAAAGGCTGTCTTATCAAAGTTATCAGATGCTTCTTTAAACTTGTTAATGCTATAAAAACCCTAGGGGCAAGTTTTATGCCCCTAGGGTTTTTAGCATTAATCCACATAACCTTAACTTTGTATCCTAGCTTTAGGTAAGAACAAAATGTTACAATTTCCATAATTAAAGATTTAAAATTAAATTAAAGCCTCTTCAGTTTCTTTATCAAAAATATGAATCTTATATTCATTAAAATATAAATTGATATAATCTCCCATCTCGGGCTTAAAGCTTGACTTTACTCTGATCGTTATTTTCTGGCCATCTACCTCCAGATAAAGATATCTTTCTGCTCCCATTAACTCCGTTACTTCTACTTTTGCTTTTACTGCCTTTTCTCCACTTTTTCCTTCACTCATATACTCAGTATCTATGTCCTCTGGCCTGATCCCTATTATCACTTCTTTTCCTACAATCGCATCTTTATAGTTCGCAACTCTATCTTCCGGAATATTTACTTTGTATCCCGAAAACGCAAAGTAAAGCTTTTCGTTTTCTTCTATTACGATGCCCTTTATAAAGTTCATTTGAGGACTACCAATGAAGCTAGCTACAAACAAATTAGCCGGTTGTTCATAGATTGTTTGAGGGTCTGCTATTTGCTGTATAACCCCATCCTTCATAACTACGATTCTAGTTCCCATGGTCATGGCTTCTGTCTGATCATGGGTAACATACACAAAGGTGGTAGAAAGCTTGTGATGGAGTTTGATAAGCTCAGATCTCATTTGAACTCTCAGTTTGGCATCTAGGTTTGATAAGGGTTCATCCATGAGGAATACCTTAGCATGTCTTACGATAGCTCTGCCAAGAGCAACCCTTTGCTTCTGTCCTCCAGAAAGTATCTTCGGCTTTCTATCTAGTAGATGTTCTATATCCAGTATTTTAGCTGCCTCCATGACCCTTTCTTTGATTTCCTTTTTAGGCATCTTTCGAAGTTGTAGTGAAAATGCCATATTATCGTAAACACTCATATGGGGATATAGGGCATAATTTTGAAATACCATGGCTATATCCCTATCCTTAGGAGCTACCTTATTAACTAAATCATCGGAAATATACAGCTCTCCGGAAGAAATGTCCTCTAACCCTGCAATCATTCTCAATGTTGTGGTTTTCCCACATCCAGATGGTCCAACAAGAACTATAAATTCCTTATCTTCTATAATTAAATTTACATCTTTTACAGCGTGGAATCTATTGGGATATACTTTATTAATATTCTCTAGCCTTAATCCAGCCAAAACGGTGTTCCCCCTTCTATTATCTATATATCACCATATGCTTTCTTTAAATAGTGATTCACTATCTCTAAGTTTATTTCTGCCTTGCAGCAGCCCAGCTGAGTGGTCGAATAACCCCCTACTATATTCCCTATTTTCATACAGTCTTTTATACTCATTGTATTATAAAGACCATACATTACTCCTGCTAAAAAGTTGTCTCCTGCTCCAGTGGTATCAATTGCCGTAAAATTTTTTACAGAAGGAATATGTAGAACTCCATCCTTTGTTTTGGTTATACAGCCCTCTGCCCCTAGTGTAATGATTACACATTCCACATATTTATCCAACACCTCCAAGGCATCCCTAGCTGTGGTGGTGTTGGTCATTTTCAATGCTTCCTTCTCATTGGGTGTAAACACACTAACCCATTGCAAAATATCCTTTAGCTGATCTACATGTAAATCATCCTGCCAACCCACATCATAAACTATGATCGTTCCTTCTTTATTGAGTCTTCTTAAAACTTGATCATGACCCTGCACTCCAAAGCATACCCTGGAACCCTTTAATAATTCATATACCTCATCATCAGTACATGATTTTTCATTGATTTCCGGATTATAGGTGAGAAAATATCGGTCTTCAGGAAATGACGCTATACTTGTAACCACCACAGGCGTACTATCACCTCCGTAGAGATTAACATAATCCACATCATATTTCACGAGTAAATTTCTTGCTATATCACTCATACTGTCCGTTGCCAGGAATGTACCCAGTTTTCCCTCAATGCCCAGTTTTCTTAGGGTGATTAACATAGCTGTCGGTCCCCCACCTATTTGTACATCAAAGGTCTTAGCAAAAACCTCTTCCCCCAGATTAGGTATTCTTGGGAGTCCAGAGTATAAAACATCTACAGTGATTGGAGCTATGGCTGAGATATATGTCACATTGTCACCTCCAGGCACCCACATAATCTTTATATATTCCCAAGTATTTATATACGAGTCTTTGTGCTATGGAATATGAATTAACCAATGGATGAATCATAAGGGCATCTATGGCTGTACTGATATCTTTATTTTTTATAGCCTTAACTGCCAATCTTTCATAAAGCTTAACCTGTGTCATCAAAGTCATTTGTAATTCAGGAACCTTTCCTATATACATGGGACTAGCACCATTTGCTCCTACTTTGCAGGTGATCTCGACTACATCATCCTCTCTTAAGCCTTCTATCATTCCATTGTTAGGTACAGATAAAATCATTTCCTTCTCCTTGCCATGAACAACAGCCTCAATAAAATCCAAGGCCACTGTAGCATATCCTGCGCCATAATCATTATCAAATATATTAATATTGAGATCTTCTTTGTTTATCTCAATTGGAGCCTTTCCAGCTTCAATTGCCATATAACTTTTTTCTCTCAAAGTGTAATAATATAAATAGGTTTGTAATGCCTTATCTAAATCTTTATTTAGGTCCAGCATCCTTAACTCTTCGAGCATTCTTTTGTTAATGTCCTCTATGGCTTCTCCCCTGGTTTTAGCTGCTCCTAAGAGCTGAGAAACAGCCTTTTCTCGGTGATAGTAATAGTATAAATAAGCGTTGGGAAGCATCTCCAATCTTTTAACAAGCTCCCTGTCGAAGACCTTCATTTCAGTATATTCATAAAGTCGGGAGTCATTAATAAGCTCTTTGATCATTTCTTTTCCATTGATTTTTATACTTCTAAACCACGATAAGTGATTTAACCCAAAACATTCAACTGATAAATCCTCTAGCTTTATCCCTAGGACTTCACAAACCTCTTTGAAAAATCCATTAGGTCCATCACAGATGCCATATACATTATCAAAGCCCTCATCTCTCAATGCTTGTGTAACCAGTCCTGATGGATTCGTAAAGTTGAAGATTCGAACATCAGGTTTGGAATACTCTCTGGCAAGGCCACAATATTCAATCAGAGCAGGTATGGACCTCAATGCCATGGCGAATCCCCCTGCGCCTGTGGTCTCCTGTCCCACGATACCCTCGTAAAGAGCTGTCCTTTCATCGGTAACTCTTCTATGATCCTGTCCAACCCGTAGGGAGGTTATCACAAAATCCGCATCTTTAAGGGCTTCTATTGCATTCTCTGTAACAGTAAAGTTCACCTCTGGATCTACCAGAGCAGTAATTGCAGTTGAAATGCCTCCGAAAATTCTGAGCTTCTCACTATCGTTATCCATAAAAACTACTTCACTTATATTTAAGCTCTTTGCTCTACTGGCAATATATTTTGCTAGAAATGGCGATCGAACACCTCCGCCACCCAACACAGCTAACTTCATTTTATTCACTCCTCTAAAGCATATTATGCTGTTTCTTTTAAATACTTGGCTGCTTTCCTATCTAATACTACCACCATATTGGAATGTAATTGCAATATGGAAGCAGGTATATCCTTTGAAATAGATCCATATAAGGCTCTATGAACGATCTTGGCTTTCTCTTCTCCCCTAGCCATGAGTAAAATCTTTCTAGAATTCATAATAGTCCTTATACCCATTGTAATTCCCAGTTTTGGAGTTTCTTCATAACTCCCGAACATATTACTATTGGCTTCAATAGTTTGGGATGACAGTTGAACTAAGTGGGTTAGGGAATCAAAATCAGATCCTGGTTCGTTATACCCGATATGTCCATTTAGCCCTATCCCTAAAATGGCTAAATCGATACCTCCGTGGCTATTAATCTCTTTTTCATAGTTGCTACAAGCTTTAACTGAAGCCTCAGTGTTTTTTATGGGATGAATATGACTCGGTTCAATATTCACAGAATTATAGAGATTTCTTTTTAGAAAGGAAAAGAATGAATTCGGACTCTCTATATCTAAATCTGCAAATTCATCGAGATTAAAAGCTTGAATCTGAGAAAAATCTATGTCCCCGTTTCTAAACCAGGCTACTAGTTTTTTATACATCCCTATAGGGGTGCTACCCGTGGCAAAAGCTATAGCACTGTTAGGTTTCTTTTTCAACTGCAGTAACAACTGATTTGCTGCAGTCTCATCAAACATATTTAGCTGATTTACTACATTAATATTCATAGTGCCCTCCAAATTGAATTCATAGTTTATCCCTTTACAGAACCAGCAGTTAAGCTGCTCACCACTTGTTCCTGTAATATCACATATGCAACGATACTTGGAATACTAACCATTACGATTGCTGCGAACATGGCGGTGTAGTTATAGCTAAATTGTGATGTGAAATAGCTTAGGGCTACGGGTATCGTTCTATTGCTCTGGGAGTTTGTAAGCACAACGGCATATAAGAACTCATTCCATGCCAATAAAAACTGAAGCACTGCAGCAGTAGCCAGTCCCGGTTTGGCAATAGGCATTATTATCTTCACGTATGTTCTAAAGAATCCTGCGCCATCCATATAGGCTGCCTCTTCAATACTCTTAGGAATACTTAAAAAATAGCTCCTAAGTATGTATAATGAGGATGGTAGCCCTAAAGCAGTATATACCAATATCAAACCCATTTTTGTATCATATAGTCCGATTTTTTTAATCGTCATATATACGGGATGGATCAAGGATGTCATAGGCAAAAGTAGGGAAAGCGATAAAAGCAATAATATACCGTTTTTGAATCTAAAATCAAATCTAGCCAGGACGTATGCCGCCATCCCAACGAAAAAGACATTGAGAGCAGTACTACTAATGGATACTACTAGGCTATTTATATAGAATTTATGCAAAGGTGATAGCTTAAAAGCATTGATGTATCCATCAAAGCTCCAATTGGATGGTACTGCCAATGCTGAATCTAAGATCTCTGCATTGGTTTTAAAGGAAGAAATCAATATCCAAATAAAAGGTAATACAGATATTGCTATGATTGTGACTAGAAAAAAGTTTCTACATAATTTTATTAAAAAAAGCCCAGAGCTTATTTTTGCTTTTGGCCCTTTAAATTCCATATTCGTAATCGGTTTTGTTGTACTGTCCATTTAAGTCAGCCCCCTTACACATCAGTTTTTCCAAGTCTAAAGAACTTATTTATAATCAAAATACTTATAATGCCCATTAATATAAGCGTCGTTCCCATCATATTCGCATATCCAAAATTGTTTTCTATTAATGCAGTCTTATATAAATATAGGGGGAGATTTAAAGTAAGATCTGCAGGACCTCCCTTCGTTGTTAAAAAAATTAATTCAAATTCCTTCAGCATACTGGTGGCAGACACAATCACAGAAGTCCCCAAAATATTCCTAAGCATAGGTAGGGTAATATAAAAATTTATCTGCATATCGGTGGCCCCATCGATTTTAGCTGCTTCAAATATAGAATCAGGTATTGACATTATCTCCGCAAGTACGAGAATTGTAATTAACCCTGCATAGATTAACCAAGATATGGTGACCGTGGGAAATGCAGTACTAAAATCAAAATACCAGTTTTTAGCAAGATTCTCAAGGCCTATAGCCTTTAAAATTGAATTGATAATTCCATATTGAGGATTAAAAACATTTAAGAAAATCATTGCCAGTGCAGAAGCTGAAATAATATTGGGTATCATAAAGGACGTTCTGATGAACTTCCAACCTCTTGGCTTGCGATACAATATAAGGGCTAGAATCGTGCCTATCGAAACATGAATGGTGGATTGAAGAAAAATCCATATAACCGTATTGCTAAGTGCCTTTCTAAAGGAGCTATCATTTTTGAAAGCTTCGATGTAATTACCAAGGCCGATAAACGTCATCTTACCAGAAAAGCCTTTATATTCAAAAAAGGATGTGTAGATTACTGTGATAACAGGTATTGCAAATATCAATAAAAATACTATTATTGTCGGAATTAAGAAAATCGTAATCCATAAGGCTCTATTTTTCATAGCTTTTAATTTCCCTTCTTAGTGGGTGTGTAGGGGACGATCCTCATAACGACAATCGTCCCCTATGTCACTTACACCATGATTAGTTATTCTTCTTGGCTGTATCAGTAAGCCTTTGTGCAAATTCTTCAGGTGTCATCTTTTCAAGTGCAAGAGCAGGATAATCTGTACTCATTTTGTCTAGCACATTTGGATACCATAGAGATTGATAAAAATTATATCTATTATTGGCATCTTTAGAGACATTAACTAATTCAACTAAAAGAGGGTGTTTTTCTGCGACGCTCCCTGTTATTTCAATATCTGGTGATGTTGGAATTCTACCAATAGCGTCTAATCCTCGCAACTGTGTTTCTTTACTTGTTATAAACTTCAAGAATTCTACTGTTGCATCTGCATGCTCTTTATCCTTTGATGCTACTAGGTACCCGAGCATCGGTGCATCAAATATGCCTTGACCAGGATATGCAGCTACACCCACTTTATCAATGAACCCTTCAGGAGCCTTGGTGATGTCCTTAAAATCTTCTATCATCCAGGGGCCATTTGCAATCATCGCTGTATTTCCTGAAAGAAAATTATTTGCCCCGTTTTCATACTTTCCACCCACTGCATCAGGAGTCGTATAGTTAACAAACATTTTCTGAATTTTACCCATAGCGTCTATAAACTCAGGAGTCATATAGTTATCTACGGTCATTGTGTTCATATATTCATTTCCCGCTACCCCACTTGTTCCTATTATCGAGCTTAGCCATAGTGAAGTCAACCAGCCCGTATCGGCAGTATCCATAGACAACGGAGTGATACCCGCTCTTTTAATAATCTCACAGACTTGGAAGAACTCATCCCAGGTTTTTGGTGGTTCACTTACACCGGCTTTCTGGAATAATTCTTTATTATAGAAATATCCTACTAGCTGACGTTCTTCAGGGACTCCATAGATTTTACCATCCCTACTATTAAACTCTAAATCTCTCTCCGCAAACATGGCTCTCCATTCAGGATCAGCCTCTAAGTACGGTGTTAGATCCACCACAGCTCCTTTTTCCATGGCAGAATCTAATAAATTGTATCCTCCCGAATAAACTAAATCAGGCAGTTCATCTGCAGATAATAGAACTTTCATTTTATCTACATAAGCTTGATCCCCTGGAATTTCTTCGATAAGGACCTGAATTTCACCTTCATGTAACTTATTAAACTCTTCAACATTTTGTTTCAAAAGTGGTGCTGAAGGGTTTACACCTACTTGAAAAGTTGGATATTTAATTACAATAGGTTCTTTTTGTTCAGGATTAATAGCAGTTTCTTCGTTCTTGCTTCCGCAAGCTGTTAGTGAAAAAATCAAAACCATGACCAATAAAAATACCAAATATTTTTTTGCCTTCATTTCCTGTTCCCCCCTATTTTTTTAAATACTAATTTCAAGAACATTTTATAATATCAAAGATTATAAGTTAATATCATAAATTTACTGAAGATTCTATTTTTTTTACCTCTTTAGAACTTTTTCTTTTTAACAATTATACTATTTTATATCTATCGCAGTTTCCTTATATTTTTTTTACCTATTCTTCAAATATTTTTACTTTCTCTTATTTTTTGCTCATTCATTCTGTTTACAAAGTTCAAAATCCTTGTTATCTTTAGATTGAAATGCTAAATAGATGATAAAAGAGTGTGGTAAAAATGGAAGTTAAGTACAATAGTCCAAGCTTATTTGCTTTAATATCAAAATTAAAAAAGTTCTTATATCTCTCAAAGTATTCAATCAAGTACAAGTTTACTCTGGCTGTGGTTTTTATCGTTTTAGTTCCCATGAGCTTGTCATATTTCTATGCCTATACCTCTACCTATAAAGCCCTAAAGAATAATGGAGAGGAGCTCTTATTAAATTCTGTACATATTATAGGGGATCAATTGGAATCGCAATTTGATATTATAAACCAAACCTCCATGCTGTTTCTATCCAATGCAACCATCCGCTCCACTCTGTATATTGACGATGAAGAAACCAAGTTTTTGCAGACCGAAAAAAAAATACGAATTGATCGAGAATTAAAGAATCTACTACTATTCAATTATGCTTGGGATAGAAAGCTTTTAAAATCTGTATTTATTTTTGAGCCCTCAGGCCAATACTACTTCATCTCAAGAAATTCCATCAACACCGATATATATCATAAAAATTTCGATATCAACAAGTTTATACTTTCACCGAATACCGAAAAATTTTTCATACCACCAACTGAGGATGATAAAACCATCTATTTTACTAGAAATATAAAAGATTTAAATACGCAAAGCCTAATTGGGTTGCTAGTGCTCGCCATCGATGTTAATGCACTTACTCAATTTGATAATAGTCTTGTAGCATATAGTGATGTACAAATTATCACCTTTGATGATGGTGGAACAATTTTTTCTCACACGGACAAATCAAAGCTAGGTCAAAAGATTAATCCTTCAATTTTGTCATTAGATAAAACATCGGAGATACAAGAGATCATAATTGATAACCAAAGCTATCTCATAGCCGCAATGAGGTTAAACGACTATAAACTAAACTCTGTAATTGCAATCCCTAAAAATGAGGTTTTTTCTAATTTAAATAGGGATATGAGGGGCTACCTCTTAACCATTAGCATAAGTATGATTTTCGCTGTACTACTCGGTCTTTATCTATCTACTCGGGCAATTGCACCATTGAATCTTTTGGCTTCTATAAGTGAAAAAATAAAAGGAGGTAATTTTCATTCAAAGCTTCCTTCTTCCAAATATGTTGAACTAAATGAATTAAATATCGTTTTTAATAACATGATTGATGAAATAGACTACCTTATAAACCAGGTCTATGAAAAACAACTTCTACTCAAGGAGTCTGAGCTGTCAATGCTGCAAACTCAAATTAATCCCCACTTTTTCTTTAATTTGTTAGAAACAATCGGATGGGAGGCAAAGTTTTCAAATAATGAAAGGATCTACGGAATGGTGAAATCCTTAGGTGAACTCATGAGATCCTGTATTAATCTAAATTCCAATGAAAAAATCACCATAGGAGAAGAACTACAATACATAAAGCACTATCTAAGTCTTCAAAAAATGAGATTCGAAGATAGAATATCTACAGAAATTAATGTCCTCGATTCCGCTATTAATCATTTCTATATACCAAAATTGTGTATCTTACCAATTGTAGAAAATGCCATAGTCCATGGCTTAGAAGGAAAAATGGGTAAGGGTCATTTAAATATTAGTATTTACCTGAGAGATCAGACTGTGATGTTTGAAATAATTGATGATGGACTAGGTTTTATTCCAGAAAAGTTTAACTTTAACCAGTTGGAATCCATAGAGATGCGAAAAAACAATCATAGAAGCATAGGATTGTATAACTCAAACAAAAGAATTAAGCTCATGTATGGTGAATCCTATGGGATACTTGTTGAAAGTGAAATCAATGAAGGTACAAAAGTTACTCTTTTAATTCCGATTGATAGGGGGGAGAGTCAAAATGTATTCAATAATGATTGTAGATGATGAACCCGCCATAAGAAAAGGGTTAGTTCGTTTTATGCCTTGGAATTTTTGGAATTGCAAGGTTGTGGCAGTAGCATCAGATGGGATTGAAGCAATGGATGCATTAAAACAAGAACAACCAGACATTATCATAACTGACATCAAAATGCCTGGAATGAATGGACTTGAGCTCTCTAAATACATTCACGAAAATTATCCAATAATAAAAATAATCATTCTTACAGCTTTTAGTGATTTCGAGTATTCTCAATCTGCTTTAAAATATGGCGTTGTAGATTTTATTTTAAAACCTACTTCCATAGACAAATTTTATGAAGCAATTAAAAACGCCATTGCCATAATTGATCAAGAGAGGGGAAACAGAAGAATAATAGAAAATCTAAGGTGTGAGTTATCCTATCAAAGTAAGGAAATTCAAGAAACCCAGTTGTTGAAAATTATGCATGGCATTGAGATAGACCCAATTTTTATTGAAAAAAAGAGTAAAACTTTAGATATCACTTTAGATTCATTTATTGCTGTAGTGGCCCAAGTAAATTTACATTCAAGTAAAGAAACATTGTGCATATCAGAGAACGCTATAATCTCTGCTAAAAAGCTACTTAATTCATTCTTTAAGAATTTCACCCATTACACAGTGATAATTGACCCCCATCACATATGTATTTTTCTAAATATTAGTAAAGAAAATGCTTGTCAAAGCCTTCAGAATATATTTGACTCCTGTCAAGAGTTAGTTTATATTGGAAAAAACTTAAACAATCTAGATATTTTATTTGGAATTAGCGGGTGTCACAATACTATGTCCGCTATATCAAAAGCCTATAACGAAGCTCTATCTGCATTATCCAATAACTTCTATGAAAATAATGATGTTTACCTGTACACTAAGGATACTAGCAACTGCCCATCTCTACAACCAGACCAACTGGAGTATTATATTACTCAAATTGCAAAGCTTGTACAGGCTTGTAAATATGAGGATACTTTAGATGTTCTAGAAAAGATATTTATAATACATAGGGATACAAATCAAACTATAGAAACTACAAAAAATACAAGTATGCTGCTCTACTCCATGATTATAGGCTTCCTCCCTAAACAATGGGTGAATACTTCCTATATTAATCATCAAACAGAAAACATAGGTGCAGCAATATGGCAAAGCAAATCCTTAGATGATATATATCGTATTCTCTCCTCGGTTATTCAATCGATTATACTCGATGCACATAACACAGATATGTATACACCTTCTATAATAGATAAGATCGATGAATATATATTGAATCATTATCACGAAAACATTAGTTTAACATCAATAGCTAATCATGTTCATCTTAACAGTAGTTATTTAAGTAGACTATATAAAAAAGAAACCAATCTAAACTTAACTGAAAAAATTACAAATATTAGAATGGAAAAGGCAAAAATATTGTTGAAGACTACTAATCTTAAAGTTTATGAACTTGCATCCTTAGTAGGAATTGATAATCCAGCCTATTTTTCAATATTGTTTAATAAGTATACAGGCTATTACCCTAAGGAATATAGATTCTTAAGAGATCAATAAAGAAGTCTTCATATTCACACAAATAGAGTGCACCTTGAATTTTCTGAGGTTACTAGGCCTGATGATGATGCTATATCATAACCAGGTCTATTTTTCTGTGTATATATATTCCTGCATCTTTACTATACCCAAATTCCTTCATCATTGCCAATTCCGAACACACCTATGAGCTTATATCCATTTATACTAGTGAAATAAAAAAGGCTTATACTATGTGTTTAAGGAGTAGTGGTAAAAATGTCAAATAACAATTAAATCTAATTTATACTAAAGAGAATTGGTTCTTGATATTTGCATCTATTGATGTCTTCCGCATGTATTTGTGTGTATTTATCCTTGATAAATTGATGACAAAACAAGTATGAAATTTATATAATCATCTTTTATAGAGACTCATTATGTAAATGATGCGACATTATGAAGGGTTACAAACCCTTCACTACATTTT
>JUEG02000783.1_pt1 | contig 18167 bp, 14 predicted proteins | sample 432341 | NCBI WGS metagenome assembly JUEG02 (sample SAMN02953476, study PRJNA257561) | rock porewater metagenome | biome: terrestrial; feature: Opalinus Clay rock; material: porewater; isolation source: Opalinus Clay rock BIC-A1 borehole | place: Switzerland: Mt Terri URL, St-Ursanne ...
GGCTGATTGTCCTACCACATCCTTATTAATAACACCCTCCACAAATAGCACCTTTCTCATGGCCTCCTTCATGGCTGGATCCGTCACTAAGAATCCGCCATTCTTCGTAAATTCTTCCATGATTTCGTCATAATCTTCCTCATGGGCTATCACGGATTGCTCCCCAGAGCAAATAATTCCATTATCAAAGGCTCTACCAAGAACGATTTTAGAAACGGCTTCCTTAAAATCCACATCCTTATCAATTATGCACTGAACATTGCCGGGTCCTACACCAAATGCAGGCTTTCCTGCACTGTAAGCAGCTTTTACCATGGCACCACCACCGGTGGCAACCACCACATCTGCCGCCTTCATAAGTTCATTTGTCAACTCTATGCTTGGCTCTTCGATGATTTGAATCAGATTTTCAGGTGTATTATACTCCTTTAAAGCCTCATTAATCAGATTTACTGTATGAGTACTACATTTTTTAGCCCTTGGATGGGGAGCAACGATTATGGAGTTTCTTCCCTTTAGGGCAAACATTGCATTACTCATGGGTGTAACAATTGGATTTGTTGTAGGGCTTACGGACGCAATCACACCTATAGGTTTCGCCACTAAAACTAAGCCTTTTTCTTCCTCTCTACCGATTATTCCTACGGATTTTTTATCCTTTAAATCATTCCATATCGTCTTCGATTTGCCACGGTTTTTAGCTACCTTATCTTCATAGACACCCATTTCTGTTTCATCCACTGCCATTCTAGCAAGGAGTTCAGCATTATCATATACAACCTTCCCTATTACTTTGACTACCTGATCCACCTCTTCTTGGTTAAAGCTCTCAAAGGCCTTTTGTGCTACCCTTGATTTAGCCACCATTTCCTTTATGTACTCTTTACTATCCATATTTTATCCCTCCATTTAGATTAGATATTCTTTTCAAAATATATAAATGAATTTATGCAAATTCCGTGCCATCTATCTTACGCTATTTCAAAATAAGGCCACATGGATTGTTATTGATGGCCCTATGATGGGGTTTAGTTTTCGGGTGGGCAATTGCTACCAATAGATATGCCACTACTGTACCAAAGGCACTGGCATTAACAAACCATACCAAAGCATTTTTTCCCATACGCGGTGATAGGTAGCATATAATTTCCACCATAATAATAGCTGCTGTAGGAGTTTTATATTTAGGATGAACCTTTCCAAAGACTGCTGGGAGCATCTTAGCTCTACCCAGAGCAAAAAGTACCCGTGTGCCTCCCACTATAAATCCACCATCAACTATTTGAAGCTCTAGAAAAGTCCAATAGGTTATTAATAATCCTACTTGATTTTTCCACTGCCATTTCTATGGTTTCTATCGCCCTTTTTACGATTTGGTCCTTTGCTTGAATATTACTCTTTAGTATGTAACTATAGTTTCTAATAAGTCCCAATGGATTTCTTATCTCATGGGCTACCCCAGCAGCCAATTGACCTATCGCCGCCATTTTATTCTCTTGGAGTAATTGTCTTTCATTTATCCGTGCTTTCGTAATATCTTCGATCATAATCAATATTTTAGCTATATTCTCCCGCTTGTCCTTCAGCGGAAATGTGTTTATTTCAAAATTCTTGCCCTCATGATGAAATTCTCTTTTATAGTGACGACCATCATGAAAAGTTTTCATTACTATGCGGTCACTTCCATCCAACAAGAAAGATTCCAACACTGGATACTCCATAAAATATTTCCCGATAATATTACCTCTAGTCGTACTAATAAAATGGCAAAAGGCTTCATTTGTATTTAGAATAGTCATGGATTGATCAATAACCAGCATATAATGGGTCAAGCCATCAAATGTTATTTGTAGGTCATTTCTACTTACACTTAATTCTTCCATTCGCTGCTCCAATTCCTGTATACTTTTAGGGATATGTAATATAATGGATATCATAGAGGTCAAAATACGACAAAAAGAACAGGAGGCACCCCATGAAAACCATCCTATTTAATGGCAACATCATCACCATGGATAAATCGAAGCCCAGAGCTCAAGCCATTTCCATGGAGAATGGTAAATTCACAGGCGTTGGATCTACCCAAGAGATTTTATCTTTAAAGGATAATGATTCAGAAATAATAGATTTAGAAGGTAAGATGTTAGTACCAGGATTTATTGACAGTCATATGCATTTATTAAGCTATGGATACAGCTTGCAAACGGCTGATTTATCGGATTCTAACTCCATAAATCATCTCATTTCTAAAACTGAAAAATTCATGGATGAAAAAAATCTTGAGCCCGGACAATGGATATTGGGCAACGGTTGGAATCATGAGCTTTTTAATGAATCCCGTTTTCCAAATAGGTATGATCTTGATAAAATCAGCACGGAATATCCTATCTGCTTAACCAGAACATGCTGTCATGTATCTGTGGTAAACAGCAAGGCTTTAGAAATTTCAAGTGTCAACAAGGATACCTCTCAAGTAGAAGGTGGTCATTTCGATATGGATGACGCCGGGGAGCCCTTGGGTATATTTCGAGAAAATGCACTACAGCTTATATATAATAATATCCCCCAAGTTAATGAAGATGATATTAAGGGTATGATTCTGAACGCATCCCTTAAGGCCATAAAGAAAGGAATCACCTCAATACATACCGATGATTTTGGAGCACTGCCTGGAATTGATTTTCATAAGATAATTAAAGCATATACTGAATTAGCGCAAAAGGGTCAGCTACCCGTACGAATATATGAACAATGTTTACTTCAACAAATTAGTAAACTCAAGGAATTTCTTGAAGCCGGTTATATGACTGGACAAGGAGATGTTTTTTTTAAGATTGGACCCTTGAAGCTTTTGGGAGATGGTTCTTTAGGAGCAAGAACAGCTTCTCTGTTGGAGCCCTATGCTGATGATCCTAGTACAAGGGGAATACCTGTCTTTACTCAGACAGAGCTTGATGAGCTTGTTACCACAGCCCACAATGCAGGAATGCAAGTAGCTATCCATGCTATAGGTGATCAGATGATGTATACGGCATTTAACAGCATTGAAAAAGCCCAAAATCTTAATCCTCGAGCTGATGCTCGTCATGGTATTGTCCATTGTCAAATAACAGATAACACTCTACTGGATCGATTCAAAGCTCTAGATGCCATTGCTTATATACAGCCAATTTTTGTCTCCACCGATTGGCAAGTTGCACCAAAACGGATCGGGATAGAACGAACTAAAACATCCTACAACTGGAAGAGCTTATTGGATAGAGGAGTTTACTTGGCCTGTGGCTCCGATTGTCCGGTGGAGCCCTTTGATGTTCTGCCTGGGATCTATGCTGCAGTAACAAGAAAAGATCTTCAATGTAACCCTGAAGATGGATGGATGCCAAGTCAGAAATTGACCATAGCTGAAGCTCTTTACGGTTTTACCATGGCTGGAGCATATGCTTCATTTGAAGAAAATATAAAAGGATCCATCTCTATAGGAAAACTGGCAGATGCCGTGGTGTTATCCCATGATTTATACGAGATTAATCCAAATGAAATCAAGGATGTGAAAGTGGAAATGACCTTTGTTGGAGGTAAGTTGTTTAAAAAGTAATAGTGTCAAACATAATTCCATATTCATACATTATAATAGGACAAAAGACAAGGACAATCAAATAAATATATTTAAGGAAAGGAGTAGAATTAAATGTCAGATAAGCAATGTGGCTGTGCTCCAGTTGCCGGTATATTTGATAATAGCCTGTTATTCTTCTTTCTACTGTTGGTCATCCTCTTTGGCGGACCATTCTTAGGTGGCGGATGTGGTTGTGGAGGCTTCTTAGGCGGATTTGGTGACAACCCTAGCCTACTATTCTTCTTCCTACTGCTGGTCATCCTTTTTGGCGGACCATTATTAGGCGGATTTGGCGGTATAGGCATATAAAAAAATGTGGTTAGGTTTTTTCCTAACCATATACATAATACATAGATAACTAAAATTGTATTTAGATGATTTCTTGTGCTAGTTAAGCTTGAAAACTAATATAAGTATGATTATAAATATTCAAGTACATATACTAAAGACAAAGATAGTATAGGAATTAAATGAAAACTAGCAGTAAGAAGAATAATAATAAACTATCTGCCAAACTTCTGACATTACAAAATCCTCCACAAAATAAGGTTAATTTTTAGTCTTATTTTGTGGAGGATTTTGTACTATTATAAAGAATATTTATTCTCTTTTTACTTTTCTAGAGGAAATATAAAAATAAAACAGAAATTTATATAATGATATCTTCTCTTTAATACTAGTTAGGAGTAATGTTTATGCTTAAATATATAAAGCATCTTGTCATTTTCTTAGTTATTCTAATTCTAACATGCCTTTATAATGTTTCATTGGCAAAGGAAACCTCTTTTGATACCGAAAAAACCATTATCCTCGGAGGAGATAACTATTTCCCTCCCTATGAATACGTGGATAAGAATGGTGTTTATAAAGGTTTTAATGTAGATATTATGAGAGCCATTGCCATCGAAACAGGTGTTGATATTGAAATACGCCCCATGCCATGGTTTGAAGCTATTTTATCCTTATCAGAAGGTAGGATCGATGCTATTGAAGGAATGAAGTATTCTCCCTCCAGAAATTATTTCTTTGAGTTTTCAAATCCTTACTTGGTTTCGGCACAAGCGATCTTTGTTAATTCAGACAATAAGTATATTATTAATATTGAAGATCTCGAAGGAAAAAAAGTAGCCATACAACAAAATGATATTGCCATGGATTCTCTACAAAACTTCATCAACATTGAATTAATTGAAACGGAAAATCAGCAGATAGCCATAAAAAAGCTTGCCGAGGGTGAAGTGCAAGCTTTTGTTGGAAATCGCCAAACTGGTCTATATATAGTACAAAAAAATGGTTATAGGGATGCAATAAAAATTGTAGGTGAAGAAATACTGCCCAGTGATTATGGAATAGCTGTAACCCATGAAAATTCATACCTACTAGCTATTTTCAATGATGGTCTGGACAAAATAAAAAAGAATGGCACCTATGATAAAATATACAAAAAATGGTTTGGTGAACCCATTGCTTTTCCTAATCTAATTAGCAAAAAGATACTATATATTGCAATTGTCAGTTTTATGCTTTCTTTATTAATAATATTTGTATTTTATCGCTGGAATTATATTTTAAAAAAGGAAGTAGAAAAAAGAACTAAAGCCTTAGCCAGGGAGTCAATGTTCAAGGAGCAAACCTTAAATAGTATTTTCAGTACTTTATTGACCATTGACAATGAGGGTTGCATACTTTCTGCCAATGAAAAAGTCAAACCTTTCATAGATCACCCCATAGAAGATTTAATTGGAGAACATTTCAGTAGAACGCTTGTCAAGGAATACTTTCATGAGGATGACTTTTATGAGGTTATAAAAACACGGAAGGGAAAAATGAATGTTGAAAAGATCCTGTTACGCGATGAGGAAAAAAGAGTTTACGAATATAATATGTACCCCCTATTCTTTTCAAACAATAATGTTTATGGTATTACCCTAACCTTTAAGGAAACCACTAGAGAAAAGTTGATGAAAGAACAATTAATAAGGCAAGACAAAATGGAATCCTTGGGTCGCCTAGTGGCAGGTATTGCCCATGAAATAAGAAATCCTTTGACCGCCATACAAACCTATATAGAGCTAATTCCTTATAAGTTTGAAAATATTGAATTTCGCAAAAAAATTTCTGAAGATGTTCCGAATGAAATTGAAAGGTTAAATGCATTAATAACAAATCTCCTTGACTATTCAAAACCTCGGGAACCCAAAAAAGAGCTGGTAAATATTCATGAATTAATTGAAGACACAGTTCGTTTTTTCAACAATCATCTGAGCATGAAAGGTATTTCACTTATCCTCCACATTGAAAAAGAAGCTTACATATATGTGGACAAGCATCAAGCTAAGCAAATCATTATAAACCTACTGCTGAATGCAATACAGGCCGTAGAGTCCCATAGCAATCCTAAAATCATTATTTATACACAAATGGATCATCCCTTTGTTAGTATTGTTATTAAGGATAACGGCTGTGGCATTGCAAATGACAATATAAATAGAATATTCGATCCCTTCTTTACAACAAAAGATAGTGGTACTGGTTTAGGTTTATCAATCAGCTATCAATTCATAAAAGAAAATGATGGAGTCGTTCATGTGGAAAGTAATCCGGACTTTGGAACAGTCATATATATGAAATTTCCATCCGTCTTGAAAGAAAGGAGTGCTGCAAATGAATACGTTGCTAATAATTGATGATGAAGCTTCTATATGCTCATCCCTTAAATTTGCTCTAGAGGATGGGTATAAGGTTTATACTGCTCAAAATATTGGTGAGATTCAAGAAATTATTAATTCTTTGGAATTAGATGTAGTACTGCTGGATTTGAAATTTGGCGATATGAATGGTATCGATGTGCTAGAAAATATTAAAAGGATTCAGAGAGATATTGTTGTTATAATGATGACAGCCTACGGATGTATAGAATCTTCAATTGAAGCCATGAAAAAGGGTGCCTATGATTATGTAATGAAGCCTTTGGATATAACAAAGCTTAGAGTATTATTGGGTAATGCCGTGGAGTATAAAAACTTACATGAAAAGATCAATTATTTAAATAACGAAGTATACCAAAAATATGGTAAGACTGGCTTAATTGGTAAGTCAAAGGGAATTAAAGAAATATTCAATTTAATTGAAAAGGTTAAGGATATTGATATAAATGTACTAATTCAAGGTTCCAGTGGGACTGGGAAGGAATTGGTGGCAAGGGCAATGCATTATCAAGGTAAAAGAAAAGATTCAAGATTTGAAGCTCTTAATTGCGGTGCCATACCACCCTCCCTCATAGAAAGCGAATTATTTGGCCATGAAAAGGGGGCCTTCACTCACGCCTTTCACAAAAAAAAAGGTAGATTTGAGATGGCAGATGGAGGAACAATTTTCTTGGATGAAATTGGTGAGTTAGATATAAATCTCCAAGTCAAGCTTCTTCGTTTTATTCAAGAAAAAGAGATTTGTCCACTGGGATGTCAAGATAGTAAAAAAGTAGATGTGCGTATAATTGCTGCCACAAATAAAGATTTAAAATTGGAAGTTGAAAAGGGAAATTTTAGAGAAGACTTGTATTTCAGGCTTAATGTAGTAACCATTAAAATGCCGTCATTAAATGATAGATCTGAAGATATTCCGTTACTCATAGAACATTTTATTAAAAAATGGAGTAATAAGATTGGCAAAAGTGTAAAGGGTATAACAAGAGAAGCCCTAGTTTTACTAGAAAATCACCACTATCAAGGAAACATCAGAGAGTTGGAAAATATTATTGAGAGAGCCCTAGCCCTTACGGAGCAGGATTATATTCAAGTAGAGGATCTACCCCATGAGCTACGAAATGAACAGGTTAACCTTAGTATATTTAATGATGCTGGCATCATATCAATCAAGACTGGACAAAGCTTAAATAAGGTCGAGAAACAGGTTATTTTGGAAACTCTCAAGGTAATGGATGGTAATCGAAGAAAGACAGCTGAAATCCTAGGTATCAGCGAAAGGAGCTTAAGATATAAGTTGGTGGAATATAAAAAATAACAAAAGTATTTCATACTCAGACTGTTGAAATACATTATTAAGGAAATTTTTTCAGTCCTGCAAATTTTGCAGGGCTTTTTGTTACAGTTCATATCTTAGTATTTAAGTAATTTTCCTTATACATGTTTAAATTACTTGCATCAACAATAGTGGCATAGTACTTGCTTTATATTGTTAACGTAAAAATAAATTAAGGAGGTAAAGTCATGAAGACAAGAAAAATATTTGCAATTTTATTGATTTTAACGCTTGTGGTTTCTGTAATAGGCTGTGCACCGAAGGAGGAGCAATCAACCGGGACTGAAGAAGCCCCCAAGGCTCCTGAAAAACAGTTTGTAACTATCGTAACAGGTTCAACTGGAGGTACATATTACCCAGTTGGAACAATCTTTGCAACCCTATGGAGTGAAAAGCTTGGAGATCAGGGAGTTGTGGCTTCTGCACAATCTTCTGGTGGTTCCGTAGAAAATCTCAATATGATAAAGAATGGTGAAGCCCAATTAGGTATCGCCGTGGCAAGCTTAGCTCACTTCGCCATGACAGGTACAGAAGGCTTTGAAGGAAATCAAATTGCTGATATCCGTCTTGTAACAGGCCTGTGGCCAGAGTTATCTCAAATAGTAGTAACAAAATCCTCAGGAGTTAATACCTTGGCTGATCTTAAAGGACGCTCTATAAATGTTGGCGGAGCTGGCTCAGGAACAGAGTATGGTACTCTCAAAATGTTAGAAGTACTTACTGGAATGGAACCTGGGGACTATAGAGCTGAGCATCTCGGTTATGGCGAGGCCTCCAGTGCCATGCAAAATGGACAATTGGATGCAATGAACGCTGAAGCTGGAATACCTACTTCTGCTGTTTCAGAAATATTTGCCGGCAAGACAGCTGTAAAAATGATAGAGTTTACTGAAGAAGATTATCAGAAACTGAAAGCAGCAGCTCCTCAGTATGGATATTTTACAGTACCTGCTGGTCTTTATACAGGCCTTGATACAGATACAAAGGTTGTGGGAATCAAGTCTGCATTATTCACCAGCACTGATGTTGATGAGGAATTAATTTATAACCTAACAAAAGAAATGTATGAAAACTATGAAGATATAAAAACTTCCCATATGGCTTTGGAAACCGTTACTTTAGAAAATGCCGTTCAAGGATTGCCACCAGTGCCTCTACATCCTGGTGCTGCAAGATACTATCAGGAAAAAGGAATAGAAATACCTGCCGAATTAATGCCAAAATAGAACCATTTACCCGACCATTTAATGGTCGGGTAAATTCTTATAATATACACAATATAGTCATTGCATAGAAGGAGGTTATATAAATGATTTTAGATACAATTAAATCCTTATCAAGAAAAAAAGAAAAAAAAGATCAAACTACTATAATTGAAAGAAAATTTGCAGGAAAGATCGCTGTATTCATTATAATTTATGCTGTATTAACATCCCTTTTCCATATTTGGATGAATAGCTTCAGTCTAATGATTGTTATAAAGAAAAATGCTTTACACTTAGGAACGATGATTGCCCTTGCCTTTCTAATGTATCCTGCAACTAAAAAATCAGATCCAGTTAACCCAACTAAACTGGACTGGATATTAAGTGCAGGGGGTTTATCCATTGGACTTTATATTTTCTTTAGTTACAATAGCCTGATTGCAAGATCCCTTATACCTAATAATGTAGATTATGCCTTTGCCATTCTCGCCATTATACTGACCCTAGAAGCTGCCCGAAGAGTGGTAGGTAACATCCTTCCGATATTGTCGCTTTTTTTCATACTATATGCACGTTTTGGTCAACTATTTCCAGGGATTTTGGCCCATAGGGGTTTTACATGGCAAAGGATTCTTACGAGAATGTACATGACAGATGAAGGTCTATTTGGCGTAAGTATTATGGTTTCTGCATCCTATGTATTTATGTTTATTTTGTTTGGATCCTTCCTGCATTATTCAGGTACAGCTAAGTTTTTTAATGACTTTGCTCTGGCCTTTGCAGGAAGGCTGCGGGGAGGCCCTGCTCAGGTTGCAGTAATGGCTTCAGGTCTTATGGGTACCATAAGCGGATCGGCCCAAGCCAATGTTGCTACCACAGGTGCTTTTACAATTCCCCTTATGAAGAAGGTTGGATATTCTCCAAGGTTTGCCGGCGCAGTGGAAGCTGCAGCATCTACTGGTGGAATATTAATGCCACCTATTATGGGAGCAGCCTCCTTTATTATGGCTTCTTTCTTAGGAGTTCCATATTTACAGATCATGTATGCTGGTATTATCCCTGCTATATTCTATTATATTGCCATATTTGTCATGGTAGACTTTAGAGCACAAAAAATTGGCCTGAAGGGTATGGCTGAGTCTGAACTACCTGATCTTAAAAAAGTAATAAAGGAAGAGGGACACTTGGTACTGCCAATCGTTGTAATCCTATTCTTCCTTGTAAGGGGACTCACACCCCTATACGCTGCATTCTTTGGTTTACTTTCCACCATTTTATTCAGTTCTCTTCGTAAAAGTTCAAGAATGAATTACCAAAAATATATATCTGCACTGGAAGAAGCATCTAAAACTGCAGTTTCAGTTGCCATAGCCTGCGGTGTTGTGGGTTTTATAGTGGGAGTAGTAGCAATGACAGGCTTAGGACAAGTCATTGCTTTAAATATTATGAAGCTGTCCTTTGGTCATTTATGGTTAGCTTTAATTCTTGTTATGGTATCCTCCATATTTCTTGGAATGGGTCTACCAGCCACAGCCTGTTATATTATTACAGCAAGTGTGGCTGCCCCAGCACTGATTAAGATGGGCGTTCTTCCTATAGCTGCTCATTTCTTTGCTTTCTACTATGGAACCCTTTCGGCAGTGGTTCCCCCCGTTGCTCTAACATCCTATACAGCAGCCGGTATTTCAGGAGCCAACCCCACGGAGGTTGCCTTCAGTGGCTTTAAACTAGCCTTCGCTGGTATTATGATTCCTTTTATGTTTGTTTATTCGCCCATACTCTTGATGCAAGATGTTGTGGTTTTGAAATTGATATTAACCATTATTACAGGAATATTGGGAATCATATGCCTTGGTGCCGCAGCAGAGAATTACTTTAGGTCACCCCTTAAGGTATATGAGAGATTGTTTGCCTTTACGGCTGCCGTTTCATTAGTAAAGCCTGGGTTGTATACTGATATTATAGGCATTACCTTTATGGTCCTATTTATTTCTAGCAATTTAATCCGCACTAAGAAAATTCAGAAGAGTATTTCTGTATAAGCAAAAAGACACATCTTTTTTCGTAAGGTGTGTCTTTTATTTTTGGTTCTATCCTTATCCTAATATAGGATTTTCCCACAATGCTAATTTTTTTCCGATTCCTATTTTTAATGCATTCTGAAACACCCGATGGGCTTCAGATAAATCATGGATACCCATACCAATGGGATTGAAGAATATTCTTTCATCCTTATCTCTCCTGCCAGGCTTGGTCCCCACAATTATTTCTCCAAGGTTTCCTCTGATTTTTTCTTCTGATATAAAACCATCCCTCACTGCTCTCCAGCTCACATCTACTCCATGATGCTTTACTTGAGACCAATCATCCACCACAATAAAGTCCATTACATCTAAGGCTTGGGGTGGTGTATCCCAGAAGGATATCTCACAGTGACAGCAGCCTTTCTTATACCACCCACCCTTAACATATGGTTCCTTTGCCATGGTGGCAGTGCTTATTACATCAGAGTCTATAAGAGCTTTATCAGGGCTATCCACCACTAACAATTCCATATCTACTTTATCACTCATTTCAGTTACAAATTTTTTACTGGTTTTTGGATTTATATCAAATACTTTGCATACTTCCAAAGAGGGTACCCCTTCTTTTAATGCCATAAGCTGAGTCATTCCTTGGACACTAGCTCCCACAAGCCCCATTACCTTTGAATCAGGGTTCGCTAGATATTTCGCTGCCACCCCTGAAGCCGCTCCTGTTCTCATGGCACTTACTAATGTTCCATCCATTATACAGGCTGGCATTAGGGTATCAGGATCCACAATAATAATTATGCCATTTGCCCTGGGGAGATTATATTTTGAAGGATTATGAGGCTTGCTTGGTATAAACTTTATACCTGAAGTATTTACAGATCCGATCATATCCCTATCTTTCAACTCTTGATCATACTCCGCTCCACCCAAAAATGAAGGCATTGACATTATTCTTCCCGAGGTTTCCTCTGTTTCTGGACCCCCCCATCGTATTACAGGTTTTCCTGGCTGAATAAAATCATTTTTCCCATGAAGAAAAAAGGATCTTTCGGTAGCTTTTAAAGATCCTTTCATATCAAATCCACCTGCTTTTATACAATCTTCCTGCTGCAAGTATAAGAATTCTACAGATCTACTCATCTTTATTCCTCCTCGTTTTTAATATTAGATATTGTGCAAATAAAGAAGAGCAAATACTATGCCAAGTTATTCTATGAATTAAATATAGATAGATAATTTTTATTCTCATGGGTTTGCAACCCTTGATAACTTTAATAGCATTGTTGAAATACAGGTTTTTCTTGAAATGATTTTCAAACATCTCAAAATGAGATGAATAATTATTCTATTTTTACCCTCATCTAAAGAAGTATCCCATATTTCTTCATTAAAAAACATATCAAAATGAGATGTTACTATCTCAAGATGACATGTCTTATAGTAGGTTATACTTTTTTATTTTTCTATAAATAGTTGCTCTACTTACCCCTAACTTTTTTCCTGCCTCAATCCTTCCGTTTTCTGACCACCCGCAGTGATCGAGTGCCTTAATTATGTAATCTCTCTCAACACTTTCTAGTGATTGAATTGTCTGTGTTCTTGGAAGCTCTTTAAATTGAAAGGGCAGGTTTTCTACTGTAATATAATCGCCTTGTTCCATATTAATAGCATACTCGATAGTATTTTGTAGTTCTCTAACATTACCAGGCCAATTATAATTAAGAAAAATATGCTTAACCTCTTCTGCAAGTCCTAAAATATTCTTTTTAAATTTAACGGTATACTTCTTAATAAAATAACTAGACAAAACTAGTATATCTTTATCCCTTTCCCTTAGAGGTGGAATAAACAATGAAATAACATTAAGACGATGAAATAAATCTTCTCTAAACTCTCCTATTCTGACCATTTGATCTAGTCTAACGTTGCTAGCAACAATTATCCTCACATCAATAGGTATACTCCTATTCCCTCCTATTCTTTCTATCTCTCTTCTTTCAATAATTCTTAATAATTTAGGTTGCAGGTATAATGGCATTGTTTGAATTTCGTCTAAAAAAATAGTCCCTCTGTTAGCCAAATAAAACTTACCATGCCTTCCCATTGTGCTAGCTCCAGTGAAAGCACCCTTTTCATATCCAAATAACTCGCTTTCTATTAGGGTTTCTGGTAAAGCACCACAGTTTATGGATATAAACGGGTGAATATTTCTATTGCTTTCTGAATGAATAGCCCTTGCAAACAATTCTTTACCCGTACCTGTTTCACCTGTTAAAAGAACTGTTGAATCATGGACTGAAACATTTTTAACCTTATTTTTAAAGCGAACAAAGTTTATATCTTCACCTTGAATATCTCTTAACAGAATTTCATTTTGCTTTGATGCTATGGCATAGGCCAGTTGAGTAGTGTCTTTATAATCTTCTATTAAGCATATTGTTCTTTCGATTTCGTTATTAATATAAATCGATTTCATCATGCATAATAAATATACCTGTTTTCCCTTTACATTAGTAACAATTTCTTGATATTCAAAATCTGATTTCGGCTGTTCTTTAAATGATATTACGAGGTTTTGGAATATATCTAAAATATGGCTATCTAATACATGCTTTTCTTCTACCATGAGTTTACCTAAAATATAATCATTAACACTAACAATTTTAAACTCTTTATTAAGTACAATTATCCCCTTATTTATACTATCTATTACAGTATCCATAAGCTCTGCATAGGCTTTTACTTGTTTAAGTATTTCATATTCTTTAAATTTGCTACTAATTAATCCAGCAATTTTATCGACAAAGTCAAGCATAGCATAATTATTATATTCAATTAAACTTACTTGTTCATAATCCATAGCTGTGATCCCTATAACACCTATGGTATTTCCTTCATATTCAATTGCAGCATAAACAGCTCTTTTATAAAAACAATTACCATAGTTCGGGCAGAGTTTGCATTTTTTATCCTCTCCAGGATTATTAATGATTATTTTTTTAATAAAAGCATCTGAAAACATAAATCTATTGATAATTCCTTGAGGCAGAATTGAATTTCCTATTAATAGCTTAGCTTTCCCCGTACCTGCAATTCTTTGAGTTCTATCAAATACTTCAACATCCACCCTTAGTGCAGCACTTGCAGCCTCTGCAAATTGCTGTACAATATCTTTGATTTGTAGCATTGTATTCGTAATCAATGGTCACCACCTTAAAACTCTGCCACCGGTAACACCGGTGGCAAGTAGTAAACTTCAAAAGGTTGTTATTTAATAGGATATGTTTTCGCAGCGATCTCCAGTGCTTCAGCTATGGTATTCAGTGCATTATCCAGATCTTCATTGGTATGCCTATAGGCTATATACCAATGATGGTATGGTTGTATAAAAAGATTTCTACGTATGGTTTCTGTATAGAATAGGTTTCTGCGCTCCTTATACTTATCATCCACCTTATCAAAGGTTAAGTATGGCATAGGAGGTATCCCAGAAACACTGGCTGGTACCTTAGAATCCTCAACGAGTTTCGTTAATCTATCTAAGAAGTTCTGGCCTCTGCTCCAAATATCGTCTAGAACATTCTCCCTTTCCAATATATCTATACACTTCATGGCAGCTGCCATTTCTAAGCTATTTGGGAAAAATGTGGAGCTAACAAATGCCTTTTGTTCTAAGACTTTCATAAATTCAGCCTTACCAACACAAGCACTTAATGGATAGCCGTTGGCTACAGCTTTACCAAATACCGATACATCTGGGGTAACTCCATAACGCTCTTGGGCTCCACCCATGGCTACTCTGAAACCACTCCGTATTTCGTCAAAAATCAAAACTACATTATACTTGTCTGCCAGATCCCTTACCCCCTGTAAGTATCCCTCTGGAGGAGAAATAACAGGTAATGCCAGAGGATGCCCTACTGGCGTTATAATAATACCAGCAACCTCATCCTTATTTTTTTCTAGATACTCCTCTAATTTGTTTAAATCTCCATAAGGAAATTCAATGGTCAACTCTGTAATCTGCTGAGGTACTCCCCCTTGATTCTCCACACACCAGTCATGCCAACCATGGTAACCACAACGTAGTATTTTTGCCTTATCCGTATATGCTCTTGCTATTCGAATCGCTATACTGGTAACGTCCGAACCTGTTTTTGCCAGAACCACCATTTCCGCAGAAGGAATTAAATCAATCAATCTTTTTTGAAGATCATTTTGTATTTCTTGTACCATGGAAAAGCAAAACCCCTTTTCCAGTTGCTCAATGACTGCTTGATTAATCTCCGGTTCATGATAACCTAAAATAATAGGTCCATAGGCACAAAGCATATCGATATAATCGTTACCGTCGACGTCAAGTATATGTCCACCATATCCTTTTTCAATGAAAATGGGATATTCCCCAGGGATGAAATTATATGGGCGTCTTATACCCATCATACCACCAGGTGATAATTTTTTTGATTCTTCATAAAGCTTCATAGATCTTTGGAGATTTAATTTTGGTTTACTGTTCATTTTATTCCCGCCTTTCTTTGTTGGTCATTAAAAGTTTACCCATAATATATATTCTACAAATCTTTTATATACCTTTTTTTAATTACCATTTTCTTTATTAACCATATAATTTAGAAATAAATATCCGAGAATTCAATTTTAATCTTCTGTTCAATACTTGGATCCTCCAAGGAAAATCTCCCTGGTTCATCCTCAATAGTTACTATGGGCAACTCGATGACAAACTCACTCCCTTTACCTAACTGACTCTTGACCGAAACATTCCCATTATGAAGCTCAACAAACTTTTTTACTAGAAATAGACCAAGTCCCGTTCCTTCAGAAGGTCTTAACAAAGATTTATCTACTTGCTCAAACTTTTCAAAAATACTTTCAAGCCCTTCCTCTGGAATACCCATCCCCATATCCCCAACTGAAATAAACACTCTGTTATCATCACCGATAATTTTCAGAGTTATTATACTACCCGAGGATGAGAATTTAATTGCATTTGACAGGAGATTTAATAATATTCGCTCAAAAATCCCCCTATCAAAGGATAATATTTTCTCTCTCATCTCAGTATCAAACACCAGTTTAATACCTTTTTTCTCTGCTAAGTAAGCTGTATGCAATGCTATATCTTCAACTACCTTTACTAAATTATTATTACTAAGATTTGCTTTTAACTCACCAGACTCTACGCGGGTTACATCTATGATATTGTTAATTAGCCTAATAAGACGATAGCAATTTAACTCCATGATATCAGTATACTTCTCCAGCTTTTCCTTACTTGTCTCAGTGAAATCATCAACAAGAGTATACTTAGACATTTGTACAGCAGAAAGAATAACGTGGACAGGTGTTCTTAATTCATGGGATATATTAGAAATAAAGTCTGTCTTGAGCTTTTCATATTCTACTGCATAACTATATTCATCATGGCTGTGATTTTCGTATATCAAGGGCAAAATATCTATTTTTTCTGTTTCACCAGCTTTTGAACCCAGTTTTTTCTCATATAGCAGTTTCAAAACTACTTCAGAACTACTTCCACCTAATATTCCACTCAGATGCTTAAGGAATTTTCGAATGGACTCCAGCTTCTTTAGAGCAAGAGTATTTGAATAGGCAAGTTCTAATCCCGAACTGTCTTTAGGCAATCCCGCTTCATCATAATACCCATCCAATAACCCTTTAAGCCTTCGTACTCTCATTGGAGTATTATAAATTAGTTCCATACTTATCCCCCCTTAATGGCAATGAATGATTAGATTAAAGAACAATTCTAGTCAAATACCAAGGTATTTAGCCACAGCAAAATATTCACGAACACGTATGTAGAGTCAAGGATGGAATTTCACTCCTTAGCTCTGCAACCAGTACTATAACATAATCTACCTCTGCCTCTTGATCCGGAGTTACGGCTGTCAAGATAAATTCTTTTATTATAAGAAAAGAAAATAAGTCCAGCTAATACGTAAATCGTCATATATATACTCCTCTTGTTCATGTTATTGTATTTATTCGTTAAAACGATAAAATCCCCTTCTAGCATATCAGAGGATTTAACAAGGTAAAATGTTTCATTTAATTTTGTAAATTTTTTATTATTAAAACGCCTTCCCGTTTTTCTTTCATTCCTAAAGAATAATAAATGTTTTCATTAGAATTAAACCTTTGGCGACTGACCTTGCGGTTCATTCTAAAGGGTCTATCACTTATTATTTCTATATCATCACTTTCAAATTGCCCATCTATTGAGAATGGATCAAAGAAATATATGAAGTTATCGTCCATATCTGTTACCAAAACATAGTGATATACTGAACTTTCTAGACAAATACATGATAAAAAAACGCCCCCCGTATTAATTGACTCTTTAATTTTATTATCGTTATCAAAGTCTACCTCTACTCCTCTAAGAAATTTACAGCTTATACCTAGATTCTTAAACCCGCAATAATTATCTATCCACTTTGCAGTTAGCTCCACCGCAATCCTTGAAGTTCCTCCTTTTCCAGAAACTCCATATTGATCGAAATTGTCCAAGGAATAGTCCATAATAGTCTTAATCATAATAGGATCTATCTTTTCTCTACTTAACACATAGTTAAGAGCATTAATAAAGGTAGTAGGAGCACAATCATACTCTGAGCTTTGATATTTCAAAGGTATTTTCAAGTTCTCATCTCCAGTCTATTGCAATATCTTAAAGCACTCTTTCATCATTATCACCCAATCAGCCTATGTGCATTCAATTTTAACAAGTGTTATGCTAAAAAAAACAGTTAACCGATTGAATATCAATCAATTAACTGTTCCTATAATGTTTAATTATTTTACTTCAGTTGCTCCTGTTACTGTACTTTCTTTTTCTGATACGAAGCTTGCTTTAAATTCTTCGCTAGCAAAGTATACATTACCTTCAACTTTTGCATCTGATAAAGTAAATCCATTGGCTTCAACATATACATCACCTACGAAAGTACCGCTTTGAATCTTAGCGTTTTCACTCTTGATCGTTAACTTTGGAGCAGTTAATGAATATCTTGCAGTTACATTTTTATCTGCATCTTGTGCATAAAGACCTAATTTACGATATAAACCTTTTTCTTTATCATCTTTGTTGTAGAATTCACCTTCTAAAACTAACTCTTTATCGATTGTTAAATCATTAAGAGTAGCAATAATCCAAGTACCATCTTTACTGATTGCGTTTAGGAAAGCTGCTTCTTCGTTTACTATTGATGCTGTTGTAACTAC
>JUEG02000759.1_pt1 | contig 18119 bp, 15 predicted proteins | sample 432341 | NCBI WGS metagenome assembly JUEG02 (sample SAMN02953476, study PRJNA257561) | rock porewater metagenome | biome: terrestrial; feature: Opalinus Clay rock; material: porewater; isolation source: Opalinus Clay rock BIC-A1 borehole | place: Switzerland: Mt Terri URL, St-Ursanne ...
CAAAATGTTTCACGTGAAACAATAAAGGTCCGTTTAGAACTTCTCGTTAGGACAAACAAGCTCCAGAATTCTGTTAAAATCTTCGGTGTTATAGTACTCAATTTCGATTTTGCCTTTTTCGCCGGAATTCTTTATTTTAACTTTCGTTCCGAATAAATTCCTTAGTCTATCTTCCAACTGAAAGATAATGGGGTTTAAGGGAACTTTCGGAGAAGTGACAGCTTCGTTGTCTGGACAATCATTAATAATATCTTTAACTATTTCCTCAGTCTGACGCACAGATAGTTGATTCCTAACTACCTTTTCCGCAATTACAACTTGTAAGGTTCTATCGTCTATTGCCAATAAGGCTCTAGCATGTCCAGTGCTTAGCTCTCCATGAGCAACCATATCTTGAAGCTTGGGAGATAAATTCAAGAGTCTTACCATATTGGCAATAAGTGATCTGCTCTTGCCAACCTTTTTAGCTAACTCATCCTGTGTTAGCTCAAACTCGGTCATTAAGCGCCGATAGGCTGAAGCCTCATCGATAGGATTAAGATCTTCTCTTTGTATGTTTTCAATAAGTGCTAATTCAGCTAACTTATTGTCATCCACATCCTTAATTATTACAGAAACCTTGTCTAAATTAAGAGACTGAGATGCTCTCCATCTACGTTCACCGGCTATTATCTCATAATGATCATCAATTTTTCTAACAATAATAGGCTGAATAATGCCATGTTCATGAATAGAATCAGCCAATTCTTTTAGTTTGCTTTCATTGAATTCCTTACGGGGTTGCTTTGGATTGGGCCGCACTTGATCTGTTGGAATTTCAATTACTCCAGACATAAGTAATTCCTGGTTCTCTTCTTCCACTTTAGGAAGCAAGGCACTTAACCCCTTGCCTAACCCACGGCTTTTTTTAACCATTTTCAATCACTTCCTTCGCTAATTCCTGGTACACCTCTGCACCCTTCGATTTAGGATCGTAAATAATTACTGGTTGGCCATGGCTAGGGGCTTCACTTAACCGAACATTTCTTGGAATAATAGTTCTATACACTTTATTTTTAAAGTGGTTTTTGACCTCTTCTACAACCTGAATCGACAAGTTTGTCCTTGCATCAAACATAGTCAACAAAACACCTTCAATCTCAAGCTGCGGATTAAGATGCTGCTTTACCAGATTGACAGTATTCATCAATTGACCCAACCCCTCTAAAGCATAAAACTCGCACTGAATAGGGATTATTATGGAATCGGCAGCAGTTAACGCATTTAAAGTCAAAAGCCCTAAAGAAGGAGGACAATCAATGAAAATATAATCATACTTATCTTTTATCTCCGCAAGCGCTCTTTTAAGCTTTTGCTCTCTTGAAATAGCTGTAACTAATTCTATTTCCGCACCGGCAAGCTGAATAGTAGCCGGAATAATATCGAGCCCATTAATCTCAGTATTATTAATTAAAAATTCTGGAGCAATCTCATTAACAATCATGTCGTAAATACAGTAAGAGACCTCATCCTTATCAATCCCAAGCCCACTAGAAGCATTTCCTTGTGGATCTATATCAAGCAATAATACTTTCTTTCCCTCTAAAGCCATGCAAGCACTTACGTTAACAGCAGTGGTTGTTTTAGCTACTCCACCCTTCTGATTTGCTATAGCAATAATCTTACCCATAAACTCACCACTTTCGTTAAATACAGATATTATATAGTTATTCAACAAATTATTTGCGCTTCCTCCTAGGTGAAAAGATAAAACACAATATATTCGGTAAATAAAGAGGAATGATAACTATTACTATTGTACTATGACGTTTTATGTCGAATAAGATAGAAATATAGGTGTGAGTACAAAAAAATACCTACAGTCTAAACACTTTATTATTGTGTCTAGTCTATAGGTACCAGGTTCTTCAAGCACTTTGTTGTTATAGAGGTTTTCTCTCGGGTGTACCCGCTTTTCTCGGATATTGTGCAGGACTAACACCCTTTTTGTGAATTACTAGAAGGTTTCTCTTTTCTCCTGTAACAGGTAACAGGAGTTCCTTTATTTCAGTTAACTCGCCGCCGAGGACCGAGAGGGCTTTTTTACTTTCTTCAATTTCATCCTTAATATTAGGGCCTTTTAGGGCAATGAAATGACCGCCAACTTTACAAAAAGGTAAGCAGTACTCGGCTAATACCGATAATTTAGCTACTGCCCTTGATGTTACTAAATCGAAGCTCTCACGGAATTCTTTTTGTTTACCGAGTTCCTCCGCTCGAGCATGAATAGCCTCAACCTTATCTAATTGTAAGGACTCAATAACAAGACGTAAAAAATCCACTCTTTTGCGGAGAGAATCTACTAGAAAGACATTAAAATCAGGTCTAATAATCTTCAACGGTAGACCTGGAAAGCCAGCTCCGGTTCCTAAGTCTAATAACTTGCTACCAGGCGCTGGACTAAGAGCCACTAGAAAGGTAGCACTGTCTATAAAATGCTTACTTATAACCTCTTCTACGGCCGTAATGGACGTTAAGTTTATCTTTTCATTCCATTCAACCAACAGCTTGTAGTACTCAAAAAACTGATTTGCTTGTTCCTCGCTAATATCAATATTAATTTTTTCAGCTGCCTCTCGGAGGCTCTTGTTAAAATCAATCATTAGTGTACCCTCCAGAGCTTAGGCTTGTTTTCTTCGATTCTGTTCTAAATAGATTAATAAAATAGATATATCTGCCGGAGACACTCCGGATATCCTAGAAGCCTGCCCAATAGAGAAGGGCTTAATTTTATCTAACTTCTGTTGAGCTTCTGTAGATAAGCCCTTAATTTCTGCAAATATGATTTCCTCAGGGATTCTCTTTTTCTCCAGTTTTTCAAATCTATTAACCTGATCCATTTGTTTTTTGATATAACCCTCATACTTAACCTGAATTTCAACTTGTTCAGTTACCTCTAAAGGTAACTCACCCCAATTCTCGGGCGATAATAATTTCAGATGCTCATATTTTATTTCGGGCCTTTTCAACAACTCTAATAAATTAATTGAATTTGAAATCCCAGCCGAACCTAAGTCGGTTAATAAATCTTTTGTCTCTTTTATGGGTGTAATTTTAATGGTGCGTAGCCTTTCAGTTTCCTGTTCAATAGCCTCAATCTTATTTTTAAATCGTTGATATCTTTCCTTAGATGCCAAACCAATTTTCCAACCCATCTCTGTTAAGCGTATGTCCGCGTTATCTTGGCGAAGTAGTAACCTATATTCAGCTCTCGATGTTAACATTCGATAGGGTTCATTGGTTCCTTTAGTAACTAAATCATCAATCAAAACCCCAATATAGGCATCGGATCGACTTAAAATCAAGGGTTGTTCACCTTTTAACTGTAAAGCTGCATTGATTCCGGCCATTAATCCTTGAGCGGCGGCTTCCTCATAACCGGAGGTACCATTAATCTGGCCTGCTGTATAAAGACCCGCTATAAGCTTTGTCTCTAGGGTTGGTCTCAACTGAGTAGGAACTACACAATCATACTCAATAGCATAACCGGGCCTCATAATCTCGGCTTTTTCTAACCCGGCAATAGTACGTAAAAAGTCTAACTGGACATCCTCGGGTAAACTTGAAGACATGCCTTGAACATACATCTCTTGCGTACTTCTTCCCTCAGGTTCAATGAAGGTTTGATGTCTTAGTTTGTCGGCAAAACGGACCACCTTATCCTCAATGGAAGGACAATATCTAGGACCGGTACCCTCTATTTGTCCACTATATAAGGGTGAGCGATGGAGATTATCCAATATTACTTTATGGGTCTTTTCATTGGTATAGGTTAGCCAACAAGGCATTTGATCCACATCGAGTTTATCAGTTAAAAACGAAAAACTTAAGTTTAGATCCTCATCACCCGGTTGAATACTCATTTTTGAAAAGTCAACGCTTCTCATATCTATCCTTGCAGGTGTTCCGGTTTTAAAACGACCTAACTCTAAGTTAAGTTCTCGTAAATCATTAGATAAACTACGAGCAGGGTGCTGCCCATTAGGGCCACCTTCATAGGAGATATCTCCTATTATTATTTTCCCTTTTAAGTAAGTTCCCGAAGTTATTATTACGGCCTTGCTATAATACTTAGCACCAGTGTGCGTTATAACACCCATTACCTTAGTTTTTGAATCATTAGTTAAAAGCTTAACTACCTCAGCTTGTTTTACATCTAAGTTCTCTTGAGTTTCGAGAGTTTTTTTCATTTCACTTTGATATTGAATTTTATCAACTTGGGCCCTTAACGCATGAACAGCTGGCCCTTTGCCAGTGTTTAAAAGACGAATTTGAATTAGATTTTTATCTGTGTTGATACCCATTTGCCCCCCAAGGGCATCGATTTCCCTAACCAGATGGCCTTTAGCTGGTCCACCAACAGCAGGATTACAAGGCATTAAAGCGATATTATCCATATTCAAAGTAATTACTAAGGTTTTACATCCCATTCTAGCGGGAGCTAGAGCGGCTTCACAGCCAGCATGACCAGCACCTATTACAATTACATCATATTCTCCTGCAACATATTCCATTTAAAAGCCTCCTATTTCCCAATGCAGAACTGGCTAAATATCTGATCTAAGATATCCTCACCAACTGTATCTCCAGTAATTTCCCCTAAGAGTTCCCATGCCCCTTTTAAATCAATAGAAAGACAATCTGTTGGCATTCCAAGTTCTGAACTTTGGATAACACCCTCAATATGCTTTTTTACCTTGCTTAAAACATCTTTGTGGCGAACATTTACAACTAGACTGCTATCAGATATTTGAACTTGTCCCTGAAACACCATCTCTTTTATGGTTTCTTCTAACAGGTCAATACCCTCTAGTTTAGTTACTGACAGTTTTAACACCTTTTTATCCTGTAAAACCTCAGGCATCTCAACATTTTCTAAATTTTTGACCAAATCCATTTTGTTAACTATTACAATAATCTTTTGATTAGTAAGCATTGACGCAATTTTAGCATCTTCCTCTGTGAAACCAAGCTGAGCATCTATTAGGAATAGAATTAAGTCGGCTTGCCCAAACAATTCCTTGGATTTCTCAACACCGATTTTTTCAACTAAATCCTCAGTTTCTCTAATTCCGGCAGTATCAACTATCTTAAGAGGTATCCCTCCTAGGTTAAGTAGCTCTTCTATCACATCTCTGGTAGTACCGGGAATTTCAGTTACAATCGCTCTTTTTTCACGAAGCAGAGCATTTAATAATGAAGATTTTCCAACGTTTGGTCTACCCACAATTACAGTTTTAAGGCCCTCTTTTAAAATTTTCCCAGTTTCTGAGGATTTAATAAGAAACTCAACATCTGTATATATTTCCTGAGCTCTTTTTGTTATTTCTTCTGAGGTTAAACCATCTATATCCTCATCAGGGAAGTCGATATCGGCTTCAATATAGGCTAAGACCTCTAGTAACTTCCTTCTGATTTTTTCAACGTTTTCAGATAATGCTCCTTGTAACTGGCCCATTGCAACTTTTAAGCTTAAATCTGTTTTCGCCCTAATTAAGTCAATAATGGATTCAGCTTGAGCTAAATCTATTTTGCCATTCAAAAAGGCCCTTTTTGAGAATTCACCGGGCTCTGCTAATCGGGCACCGGCTAATAAAGTCAGATTTAGAACCTTTTTTAAAGGAACGATCCCACCATGACAATTAATTTCCACGATATCTTCACCCGTAAAGGTTTTCGGAGCTTTCATTACAGATACTAACACTTGATCAACTTTTTCCCCTGTTTCGGGGTCAACAATAAAGCCATAATTAATCGTATGGCTATTACAATCACTAAGTTTATCAACACTCTTAGAAATAAAAATATTATCCACAAGTGGATAAGCTTCTTTTCCGCTAACCCTAATTATACCTATTCCACCTTCACCTAGGGCTGTGGATATTGCTGCTATCGTGTCATTGATCAAAGAAATCACCTCTGGGATATTTTTAAAACCCAGTAATCAAATTACTGGGTTTTTTATTTGCTATTTAATTATTATCTAGTGTTTTTTAAAGAAATCACAATTTTTCTGTAAGGCTCTTCGCCCTCACTAAACGTAGATATGTCATTCTCATTTTGCAAAGTAGTATGTATAATCCTTCTCTCTTGAGGATTCATCGGCTCTAGAATAACATCTCTTCTCTTTTTTCGAACTTTGTCAGCCAGTCTATGAGCTAGATTTTGCAATGTTTCTTCTCTTCTTTTACGATAACCCTCTACATCTAGAATAAATCTTACCCTATTTTCTTGTTTTCTATTAACAGAAAGATTAACCAAATACTGAAGTGAGTCAAGAGTCTCTCCTCTACGGCCAATCAGGATACCTAAGTCTTCACCCGTTAGATTAACAATTGTATGTTCTTTTCTTATCTCAAAGTCTATTTTTACTTCTAAATCCATAGTTTTAAAAATGTCCGCTAATATTTTTTCAACAAATTGGTTAGGCTTTACTTCGATTACTGTAACTAAAACACGGGCCGGCTTTACTCCAAAAACACCGAAAAAACCCTTTGTAGCCTCATCTAAAACCTCGATTTCAACCTTTTCTCTAGTAACATTTAGATCTTTAAGAGCTAATTCAACTGCCTCTTCGACAGTTTTAGCGGCTTTTTCTACTTTTTTCATTCTTTTTCGGTTCCTCCTTAACGTTTACAGTAAGAGGTTGTTTATTAATCATGTATTGTTGTAGCGCACCCACAATACTGAAAACGACCCAATATAAAGCTAGACCTGACGGGAATGTAGCACTCATCCATCCGAATACTAGTGGCATTGAATACAACATAATCTTTTGAGTCTGATCCTGGCTGTTAGTTGTTGTCTTCATTTGAATAAAAGTAGCGGCAGCTGCTACTACTGGTAAAATATAAAATGGATCTGGTTGGCTTAAGTTTTGGATCCATACAAACGTAGCATGATCCTCATTTTTATAAGGAAAATCCCTTAAAGCACTAAATAGTGCGAAAAGAATAGGCATCTGAATTAAAATAGGAAGGCAACCAGCCATTGGATTTACATTATGTTCTTTGTACAACTCTAGCATTGCTTGCTGACCCTTTTGAGGATCCTTTTTATGTTTTGCTTGAAGCTCTTTAACCTTAGGGCCTAAAACCTGCATTGCTTTCATCGATTTCATTTGCTTTAGCGTCAAAGGATAAAGTACCATTTTGAAAATAATTGTAAAAAGAATAATCGCTAAACCATAGCTAGCAAAACCCATGGTATTAGTTAACTCATATAAGTAGTTGATTGATGATATCATTAAATCTATTAAAGAATCAAACAAAGCCAATTAAATAACCTCCCACATGATCAAATCCCTAAAATAACTGCTTAATTTTTATTCAACAGGGTCGTACCCTCCGGGATTAAAGGGATGACACCTTATTATTCTTCTAAAACCCATGTATGATCCCTTTAGGGCACCGTACTTAATAACCGCCTGTTTGGTATATTCTGAACATGTAGGAACAAACCTACAACTAGGAGGCGTTAACGGCGATATGAACTTTTGATAAAAATTCACTATATAAAGGATTATTATTTTCATATCTCTAACTTTCTGAACTTTGTATGATTCCGGCTTTGGAGCAAAGTTTTAAAAAACTCTTTTCCATTGGTTGAAATTCTATTTCATTATTATTATATCTGGGAATAACAATTAAGTCATACTCATTAATTAGTTTACAACTATTTAACCGAAATACTTCCTTAATTACTCTTTTAAGCCGATTGCGCCGAACAGCATTACCGAATTTTTTACTTACAACAAGTCCAATCTTAGGACTTGTATTGTTATTATTTCGACTAAAATATATAACAATATTTCTGTCCGCTAGAGATTTACCTCTATCAAATACACTCTTAAACTCTTTATTCTTTTTTAAGGTTTCTACTTTTGTCATCAATTTCCTCCGGTGTTTAATACCTTAAAATATATTAACCACACTCTAGATCCCTTATACAAGAAAGGCGCGTATAATTCGATTTCCTCATAACGCGCCTTTCAGTACCTCAAACCGAAATCTTGTTTCCATTGTCATGGAAACATATACATTCCCGAGGTACAAGAAAGGCGCGCATATTTCAGTTTCCTTATTACGCGCGTTTCAGGTAATTCAAACTCAATAAGGTAAAAGAAAAGGCCACCAAACGCGGCCTTATGCTGATAATTTCTTTCTTCCTTTAAGACGACGTCTTTTGATAACGTTTTGTCCGCCGTTGGAACTCATTCTCTTCAAAAATCCATGAACTCTTTTATGTTTACGATTCTTCGGCTGATAAGTTCTTTTCATGCAAAAACACCCCCTTTAGGTAAACCTGTATCCTGAGAAGAATTATACTAAGGTAACATACAGCAAAATTATATATTATTAGGCCTTCTGAGTCAAGGAATTTTACTTATTCACAGATTATCAACTATTACTAACAATTTGTTTATAAAATATTGAGGATGTTGTTAATATGTGAATAACTAGTATTTATTTGAGGATAATTCTTTATTGTTGTGATGAAAATGTGAATAACTTTAATTTGTCTGTTGATAACCCTTGTTAAATTTGATATGATAAGACTGCGAAATTTGAGAGAATACTTTATCTTTTTTTGCTCTTATGAACCATACACTGTATACCAATTTCTAATTTTTATTCACATTCTGTGGATATTCTGTGTATAACTTGTTAAATCATCAAAACTTGTCCACACATATATCAAAATAATAAACAGAGTGCTTTTTTTTTCACTAATTTTTCTAAAAAACTTTGCCAATAAATAGGCGAAGACTACTGTTACTAGTACTGAAATGCTCGCAGAGGCAACTGAATTTTGCGTGCATTTCTTGCGATTTTAAGTGGGGGGCTTTTTGTAAATGGATAAAAATCAAGTAAAAGCAATTTGGGAAGAAACATTATCTTTAATAGAGAAGGAACTTAGTAAACCATCCTTCGAAACCTGGATCAAACCAACAAAACCGATCGAATACGCTGATGGCACCCTATTTGTTGGGGTTCCTAATGAATTCGCACAACATTGGTTAGAATCACGCTACAATAACCTGATAGAAAACACCCTTCAAATAGTTTTAAATCAAAGTATTCCCGTAAAATTTATTATTCCCCAGCCAGAAAAACCAGAAACTCAAAAGATGGTTAATAATAATACCACTAATGATACAAAAGACTTTTTTAAGAATAACCAATCTCAAAATGAACCTGTTCCATCCCTTAATCCTAAATATACCTTCGAAACCTTCGTAGTTGGAAATAGTAACAGATTTGCTCATGCTGCCTCTTTGGCTGTTGCCGAAGCACCAGCTAAAGCCTATAACCCTCTTTTTATTTATGGGGGAGTAGGTCTTGGAAAAACCCACTTAATGCACGCTATTGGCCATTACGTCTTGGATCACAATAAAAATAATAATGTTGTTTACGTTTCATCTGAAAAATTTACTAATGAACTAATTACCTCCATTAGAGATGATAAAACTGTTGCCTTTAGAAACAAATACCGCAACATTGATATTCTTCTTGTAGATGATATTCAGTTTTTAGCCGGTAAAGAAAGAACTCAAGAAGAATTCTTTCATACCTTTAATGCTCTTCATGAGGCAAATAAACAGATCATTATTTCTAGTGACCGACCTCCAAAAGATATTCCCACTTTAGAGGACCGCCTTCGTTCAAGATTTGAATGGGGTTTAATAACTGATATTCAGCCACCGGATTTGGAAACGAGAATAGCTATTTTACATAAAAAAGCTCAACTCGAAAAATTATCTGTTCCTGATGACGTTATGGTCTATATTGCAAGCAAAATTCAATCCAATATAAGAGAACTAGAAGGATCACTCATTAGGGTTATGGCTTATGCCTCTTTAACCAAAAGTGTAATTTCCACTGAATTGGCAAGTGAAGCTTTGAAGGATATCATACCAAATGATAAAGCTAAACCTGTTACCATTAGATTGATACAAGAAATTGTCTCCGAATATTTCAATTTACGAATTGAAGATTTTAAAGCAAAAAAAAGAACACGAGCTGTTGCTTTTCCTCGTCAAATAGCTATGTTTTTATCCAGAGAATTAACTGATTCATCATTACCTAAAATTGGGGAGGAATTTGGTGGTAGAGATCATACTACCGTAATTCACGCCTTTGAAAAAATAAAATTAGATTTAAAGAATGATCCTACATTGAAGAATACTGTCGAAGCCATAAGACAAAAAATAAAAAATAGTTGATGTGGGTAAGCAGACTAATAACCTGTTCATAGAATGTTAACAACTTTTAGACTTTTAAATAGTGTTTATATGTGGATAACTTTGGTAGCCTTACTAACATTTCGTCAACACCCCTTACAAAGGGTGCCCCATGGCTTAGAGGGGGTTATCAACATATCAACAGGTATTACTACTATTATTACTAGTTTTAAACAACAAGAATGACAATGTGGGAGTTTATTTTTTCTGTGAATAAAGGAGGAAAATATGAAAATAATCACTAGTAAAGATAATTTATTTTATGCAGTTCAAATAGTTCAAAGAGCAGTTTCGCTTAAAAATCCATTACCTATACTTTCCGGGATTTTACTTAAAACTGAGAATAATCTACTTAAACTAATAGCAACTGATTTAGAAATTGGTTTTGAATGCTCAATTCCAGTAACAGTAGTAGAAGAAGGGTCTATTGTATTACCAGCAAAATACTTTACCGAAATTGTAAGAAAATTACCTGATACTAAAATAGAAATTGAAACGGCAGATGATACAAGTACAAACATAAAGTATGGTACATCGCTATTTACCATTAAAAATTTCGCCGTTGAGGATTTCCCCCAAGTTACTTTTAATAAAGAAGCTTCTTCTTTTAAAATAAAACAAAGTTTATTTAAAAACATGATAAAACAAGTGGTTTTTGCTACTTCCAATGATGAAACCAGACCTATCTTTACAGGAGTTTTATTAGAAACTGTTGACAGTGAAATTAGACTAGTTGCCAGTGATACACATCGTCTAGCATTAAGAAAAGCAATGTTAACTGATAACTATGATGCTCTTAAGGTCATTATTCCTGGAAGGGCTTTAAATGAGTTAAGTAAAATTCTAGATGACGACGATGCCGATCTTGTTGTTTCTATTAATGAAAACCAAGTGCTTTTTCAGAAGGATAATATTAAATTAACGTCTAGGCTTATTCATGGGCAATTTCCAAACTATAATCAAATAATCCCACAAAACTTCTCTTCTCATGTAAAAACAAAAAATAAAGATATGTTAGAATCCATTGAAAGAGCTGCTTTGGTGGCACGAGAAATTAATAATGCCGTAAAGATAAGTATTGAGGATAATAATATCCAAGTAAGTTCAAATTCTCCTGAAATTGGCCAGGTTGAAGAGAATCTTCCTTGCTACTTAAATGGTGAACCAACTCAAATCGCCTTCAATTCAAAATATTTGATTGATGCTTTCAAGGTAATAGAAGGGGAAGAAATTGAAATTTCTTTAACTGGATCTCTTAGCCCCGGAATAATTAAACCAAACTCAAACAATAATTATATATATCTAATCCTTCCAGTAAGGACTAACTAATTAGGAGAGATTTAAAAATGGAAATAGAAATAACAGAAATAACAACGGAAAGTATAAGATTGGATCAATTTCTAAAATGGAGTGCAATTGCTTCCACTGGTGGAGAAGCCAAATTCCTTATCCAGGAAGGAAATATTAAAGTAAATCAAGAATTAGAAACCAGAAGGGGAAGAATGTTAATCTCAGGAGATCTAGTTGAGGTTCATGGCGCAGGGTTTTATCAAGTAAAATCTGCTAACTCTTAGGAGTTGTTGTTTCTTGTTTATTAATTGTTTAGCTTTAAGAAATTTTAGGAATTACAAAGAGTTAGATATAAATCTAAATCCAAATATAAATATTTTATATGGGGACAATGCACAAGGAAAAACAAATATCTTGGAATCCTTATATATCCTAAGTAATGGAAAATCCTATCGATCCCTTAAATTGCAGGAATTACGCAATTGGGCTACTGATAAGAATTATTTCGTTTTAAAAACAGAAGTAAATAGACAATCTAGAAAGTTTGTTGTTGAGATTAGGTTAGAAAATGATTTAAAAAGCTTTTTTGTCAACGGTGTTAAGAAAACAAAAACATCCGAGCTCTTAGAGTTTATCAACGTAGTCCTTTTTTCTCCGGAGAACCTAACCCTGATCAAAGGAAGTCCAAGTGAAAGAAGAAAATTCCTAGATGACCATTTATCCCAATTAAATCCCCAATATTTACACTATTTAAAACAATATGAGAAGGTTTTAACGCAAAGAAACAATCTACTTAAATCAATAAGAGGAAGAATGGCCTCTAGAGATTCTTTAGAAATTTGGAACGAGCAGCTATGGGAGTATGGAAGTAAAATTATTGAGAAAAGAATAGATGTTTTAAAGAAATTTAGCCCTCTGATTAAAGAAATTCATAACCAAATATCAGAAGGGGAAAAATTAGATATTACTTATCTTTCATCGGTTAAATTAGATAATCTAGCTAAAATCAAAGATTCCTTTAAAAAGATGACCGATTCTTTCTTGAGTGAAGAAATAAAAAGGGGTGTAACTCTAATAGGGCCCCATAGAGATGATCTTGGATTTTTTATTAATGGTAGATCGATTCAAAAGTTTGGTTCTCAAGGTCAACAGAGAACGACGGTGCTCTCACTAAAATTAACGGAATTAGAGCTATTAAATAAAGAAAAGGGTGATTACCCAATTCTACTATTAGATGATGTGATGTCTGAACTTGACTTAAAACGGAGACAATATCTATTAGGGTTTATTAACGACAGAATTCAGACCTTTATCACAACAACTAATTTACATTCTTTTGATGAACAGTTACTTAAAAAAAGTAACGTCTTAAAGGTTAACCAGGGTACCATATTTAAATAGGCGGTGTTTCTAAATGGTTTTGCATTTAGGCGGAGATATGATAATCCCAGATAAAGAGATTATTGCAATATTAAAGTACGACCTTAATGGTTTAGAAATAAGTAAAGAGTTTTTCAAGGAATCCGGTGAAGAAGGATTTATAAGTTATATCTGTTCACCTGAAAAGGCAAAATCTTATATCTTAACTCAAAATAAGATCTATGTATCGCCAATATCAACAGCTACCCTACAAAAGAGAGGAAAAGATTTAGCTTACTTGTCTGAGGGCTAGTTTTCTTTATCCGACGTTAACCGCGATAAGATGTGCATCGCGGTTTTTATGACATATTGAGGAAATAGGTAAGTTGTGGTATAATTTGGTTTTGAAGGATTTTAAAGGAGGTAAACACTGGTGGCAATAGAAGAAAATAACGCAATAAATAACGGTGATTATGGAGCTAGCCAAATCCAGGTTTTAGAGGGATTAGAAGCTGTTAGATTAAGACCAGGAATGTATATTGGCAGCACCAGTGAAAAAGGTTTACACCATCTTGTTTATGAAGTGGTAGATAATAGTATTGACGAAGCTTTGGCAGGTTATTGTGACAACATTTTAGTTGTGATAGAGAAAGATAATTCAATTAGTGTATCTGATAATGGAAGAGGTATACCTGTAGATATTCAGCCCCAGCTTGGTCGTCCAGCGGTAGAAGTTGTTTTAACTGTTCTACATGCCGGTGGTAAATTTGGCGAAGGTGGCTATAAAGTATCTGGAGGACTACATGGTGTAGGTGTATCGGTAGTTAATGCGTTATCGGAATATTTAGAAGTAGAAGTTAAAAGAAATGGACAAACATATTACCAAAGATTTGAACGTGGTGGACCTGTTGCAGACCTTAAAGTAATTGGAACTTCAGAGACAACGGGGACTAAGATAAAGTTTAAACCGGACCATTTAATTTTTGATACCTTAATATATAGTCTTGAAACTTTAGCTACACGGTTAAGGGAACTTTCTTTCTTAAATAAAGGGGTTAAAATTACTCTAATCGATGAGCGTAAAGAAGAAGATAAAGAAACGGTTTTCCAGCATGATGGCGGGATTGTTGACTTTGTTAAGTATTTGAACAAAAATAAGGATGCTCTACATAAACCCATCTATTTTGAAAACTCAAAAAATGATGTTTCTTTGGAAATTGCAATTCAATATACAGAAAGTTACTCAGAAAATGTTTTTTCTTTTGCTAACAACATTAAAACCCATGAAGGCGGTACGCATGAGGCCGGTTTTAAAACTGCTGTTACTAGAGTAGTTAATGATTATGCTAGAAAATTTAATATTTTAAAAGATAATGATACTAATCTTCAAGGTGAAGATGTTCGTGAAGGTATAACTTCTGTAATCAGTGTAAAAATCAGAGAGCCTCAATTTGAGGGACAAACAAAGACTAAGCTCGGTAATAGTGAAGTTAGGGGTATAGCTGATTCAATAATATCTGAAGGTCTATCAACCTTTTTAGAAGAAAATCCAGCTGTAGCCAAAAAGGTCATTGAGAAGGCTGTAAATTCAGCTAGGGCCAGAGAAGCTGCTAGAAAAGCTAGAGAATTAACAAGAAGAAAGAGTGCCTTAGAGGGAACTTCACTGCCTGGAAAATTAGCAGACTGTTCAATTAAGGATCCGGCTATGTCGGAATTGTATCTAGTAGAGGGAGATTCCGCCGGTGGTTCTGCTAAACAAGGTAGAGATAGAAGATTCCAAGCAATATTACCTTTACGAGGAAAAATCATCAATGTTGAAAAGGCACGTTTAGATAAGATTCTCGGCAATGAAGAAATTAGATCCATGATTACGGCTATGGGTACTTCTATTGGCAATGATTTTACTATTGCTAAAGCACGTTATCATAAATTAATTATAATGACGGATGCTGACGTAGACGGTTCGCACATTAGAACCTTAATATTGACTTTCTTATATAGGTATATGAAACCACTACTAGAAGCGGGCTACATCTACATTGCTCAACCACCTTTATTTAAAGTCAAAAAAGGTAAAGAGCAAATTTATCTGTACACTGAAAATGAGTTAGATAAACATTTAGAAAGAGTAGGCAGACAGGGAATAGAAATCCAGCGTTACAAAGGTCTTGGTGAGATGAACCCGGATCAGCTGTGGAATACGACAATGGATCCTGAAACAAGAACAATCTTACAAGTAACCTTAGAAGACGCTATTAAAGCAGACGAAATTTTTACGATTCTAATGGGTGATAAAGTAGAACCAAGGCGTGAATTTATTCAAAGTCATGCAAAAGACGTCCGTAATCTCGATATTTAATTAGGAGTTGATAGAATGGGTGAGCATACTCACGGTAAAATATTACCAATTAATATAGAACATGAGATGAAAAACTCCTATATCGATTATGCTATGAGTGTAATTGTAGGAAGAGCTTTGCCTGATGTTAGAGATGGATTAAAACCGGTACATAGAAGAATTCTTTTTGCTATGTATGAATTAGGCATGACCCCTGATAAGGCTTATAAAAAATCAGCTCGTCTTGTCGGTGAAGTTTTGGGTAAGTATCATCCACATGGTGATACAGCCGTTTATGATGCTATGGTTAGAATGGCTCAAAGTTTTGCAACGCGTTATCCGCTAGTTGATGGTCATGGAAACTTTGGATCTATTGATGGTGATAGGGCAGCAGCTATGCGTTATACGGAAGCTAGAATGTCTAAAATTACGCTGCAACTTTTAATGGACATTCATAAAAATACTGTTAATACCACTCCGAACTTTGATGAAACACTAGATGAGCCAGTGGTTTTACCATCTAGAATACCTAACCTATTAATTAATGGATCTTCAGGTATTGCTGTTGGAATGGCAACCAATATCCCACCTCATAATATTACGGAAATTATCGATGCAGTTAATTTATTAATTGATAATCCTGAAATAGATATTAATGAGTTAATGTTAACCGTAAAGGGACCTGACTTTCCAACCGGTGGCATTATCATGGGACTTGACGGTATTAGATCAGCTTACAAAACAGGTAGAGGCGTAGTTAGAATTAGGGCTAAATCCCGGATTGAGACTATGAATAACGGGAAACAAAGAATAATAATTACAGAGGTACCTTATCAAGTTAATAAATCAAGATTAGTAGAAAAGATTGCTGACTTAGTTAAAGACAAAAAAGTTGATGGAATCACAGACTTAAGGGACGAATCAGACCGTGATGGAATGAGAGTCGTTATTGAATTAAGAAGAGATGTTAATGCTCATGTGATTTTAAATACTCTTTATAAACATACTCAGCTACAAGAAACCTTTGGTATTATTATGCTAGCTTTAGTGGATAATCAACCAAGAGTTTTAAATTTAAAAGAGGTTCTTTATTATTACTTAGAACATCAAAAAGATGTTATCGTAAGAAGAACCAAGTTTGATTTAAAGAAAGCTGAAGATAGAGCGCATATTGTTGAGGGCTTAAGAATTGCCTTAAACAATTTAGACGAAGTAATCAAAACTATTAGAGCTTCCAAAAATGCTGAGGTTGCAAAACATGCTTTAATGGAGAAGTTTACTTTATCAGAAAAGCAGTCCCAAGCCATCTTAGATATTCGTCTACAAAGATTAACAGCCCTAGAAAGAGATAAACTTGAAGATGAGTATAAAGATTTAATGGAAAAGATTAATTACTTTAGATCTGTTCTAGCTGACGAGAATAAAGTTTTAGGCATAATAAAAGTAGAAATAAACGAAGTAAGAGAAAAGTTTAAAGATGCCAGAAAAACGGAAATTTCCATGGAAGATACAAAAATTGATTTAGAAGATCTAATTGCGGAAGAAGATATGGTTATCACTGTTACTCATAATGGCTATATCAAGAGGCTAGCATCTGACACTTATAGAAGTCAAAAAAGAGGTGGCCGAGGAATTAGTGCTATGGGCACTAAAAATGATGACTTTGTAGAATATCTATTTATAACTACCACTCATCATTATTTGATGTTCTTTACTAATAAAGGTAAAGTCTATAAATTAAAAGTCTATGAAATACCTGAATCAGGTAGAACTGCTAAAGGGACCGCTATTATAAACATTTTAAATTTAGAAAAGGGTGAATATGTTACAGCATTCATTCCAGTTAAAGAGTTTGATAACGAGCATTTTGTTTTCATGGCGACTAGAATGGGTACTGTTAAAAAGACAGCCCTTGTTGATTTTAGTAATATCAGAAAAGACGGCATCATCGCCTTAAACTTAGATGATCATGATGAATTAATCGGAGTAAAACTTACTCACGGTAAAGAGGAGATTATCTTAGGAACCAGTGATGGTAAAGCCATTAGGTTTAATGAATCTGAAGTAAGAAGCATGGGTAGGACAGCTAGGGGTGTAAGAGGCATCATGTTATCTAAAACTGATACAGTTGTAGGCATGGACGCTGTCACTGAGGATTCAGAAGTATTGATTGTTACAGAAAACGGTTTTGGTAAAAGAACGCCGATTGATGAATACAGAGTTCAAACCAGAGGTGGAAAAGGTATTATAACTATTAAAACCTCTGATAGAAATGGACCGGTAATCGGTTTGAAAATAGTTAAAGAAGGCGAAGAGTTAATGATGATCAGTAATGAAGGAATTATCATTAGATTGGCTATCAACGATATTTCCTCTTACGGCCGAAATACACAAGGTGTAAGATTAATGCGTATTGGTGATGATAAGAAGCTAGTTGCTCTAGCAAAAGTTGCTGTAAAAGAAGAATTATTAATAATTGAATAATAGGGTATATTATATGAAAGGTATTGCTAATTAGCAGTACCTTTTATTTTTGGGTTGACACTTGTAATTTAAAATGATAGAATAAGTAACGTCGCTGAGGCAAATACGCTTCTAGCGACACTATCTTTCTAAAGACAAAGATTCACAAATTGCCGAAAATTGTGGTTGACACAATCGAGGTAAACATGGTAAGATAGTACTTGTCGCCGCAACGAGGCGGACTACTGCTTCGATTAAACTTGTCAAAGTTATTGACAAGCCTAAGGAAAGCTGTACTGGAATTTGTGAGCTAAGGAAACCGATTAATTCACAAATCCCTTGAAGCATTTGGTCTTTGAAAACTACACAGTGAAGAAAAGGATGGAT
>JUEG02000697.1_pt1 | contig 18052 bp, 21 predicted proteins | sample 432341 | NCBI WGS metagenome assembly JUEG02 (sample SAMN02953476, study PRJNA257561) | rock porewater metagenome | biome: terrestrial; feature: Opalinus Clay rock; material: porewater; isolation source: Opalinus Clay rock BIC-A1 borehole | place: Switzerland: Mt Terri URL, St-Ursanne ...
ACCATTGGTGCTTTTTCTATTGGGGAATTTCCAGAAGGGGTAGCCGTAATGCTTTTCTATCAAATCGGTGAATTTTTCCAGGATTTAGCCGTAAATCGTTCTAGAAAATCTATCGCAGAACTGATGGATATTCGGCCAGATTATGCAAACCTCAAGATAGGAAATGACGTGAAGAAGGTTTCACCAGAAGAGGTAGCTGTAGGCGACTATATTATCGTAAAGCCAGGAGAGAAAGTACCCTTAGATGGCGTTGTTGTAGAAGGGAAATCCATGATAGATACCTCTGCTTTAACAGGAGAATCTGTACCGAGAGATGTGGAAGTAGATAGCAATGTGCTAGGTGGATTTATCAATAAAAATGGTTTGCTGACAATTATAGTAAGCAAGGAATTTGGAGAATCAACGGTATCTAGGATTTTAGAATTAGTACAAAACGCAAGCAGTAAGAAGGCACCAACGGAGAATTTTATTACAAAGTTTGCAAGATACTATACACCCGCAGTTGTATTTTGTGCCCTTGCCCTAGCAATTATTCCGCCACTCGTAATTGAAGGTGCTACCTTCTCAGCTTGGATCTATAGAGCACTGATATTCCTTGTAATATCTTGTCCTTGTGCATTGGTAGTATCCATTCCATTAGGATTCTTTGGGGGTATTGGTGGAGCATCAAAAAATGGAATTCTAATAAAGGGTGGAAACTATCTAGAAGCGCTAAACAATGTTGATACGATCGTTTTTGATAAAACAGGTACATTGACAAAAGGGGTATTCAAAGTAACAGAAATATATACTGAAAAGGGTATCTCAAAGGAAGAACTTCTAGAATACGCTGCTTATGCAGAAAGTTATTCCAATCATCCTATCGCCACATCCATTTTAAAAGCCTATGGAAAAGAAATTGATAAAGAGGAAATTGAAGGCTATGAGGAAATATCTGGGCATGGCATTAAGGTAAAGGTTAAAGGTAAGGAGATTTTGGCAGGGAACATAAAATTAATGGATAAGGAAAAAACTCCATATAAGCCAGTAGAAACAGCTGGGACTGTAGTATATTTAGCCATTAATAGAAGCTTTGCAGGTTCTATCATCATATCGGATGAGATAAAGGAAGATTCTCAGAGCGCAATTAGAGAATTGAAAGCTATTGGGGTCAAAAAAACGGTTATGCTTACAGGAGACAACAAGCAGGTAGGAACAAAAGTAGCGAATCTATTAGGCATAGATGAAGTATACGCAGAGCTGCTGCCTGACCAGAAGGTTGAGAAGCTTGAGCTATTGGATAGACAGAAATCAACAAAAGGAAAATTGATTTTTGTTGGAGATGGTATTAATGATGCCCCTGTTTTAGCCAGAGCAGATATTGGCGTAGCCATGGGAGGACTGGGTTCAGATGCAGCTATTGAAGCAGCTGATGTGGTTTTGATGACGGATGAACCTTCTAAACTGGTCAGTGCCATAAAAATAGCAAAGAGAACAAAGCAAATTATATGGCAGAATATTATCTTTGCTTTTGGAATAAAAGCTGTTGTAATGGTGTTAGGTGCAGGTGGTCTGGCTACCATGTGGGAAGCCGTATTTGCTGATGTAGGCGTTGCCCTCATTGCAGTGTTTAATGCTATGAGAGTTTTAAATGTAAAGGATATATAATTTTTAGTTTGTAAAAAGTAAAAATATATAGTTTGAACCCGAAAAAATGTGGATAAAGTGTATCTAAAACATACCTTTAGCCACATTTTTTTATTCTTCCAACCCACCATAGTAAAATAACAACTCGTATCCACCCGTAACACATTAAACCTTATCTCTGTAGAAGAAAAGAGAAAAAACTTTAAATCGGAAGTTTTAACTCTGTCACAGTTGAGTGCGGAGGGGAACTGCTGCCAACATTATTCCTGATACCGCTGTACTTGAGGGGGGAGTGCGCTGCTTTAACAAAGAGATTCTTCAGTGCTATTCACGGGCATCGTGCAGTCAGGTGATATTATCGTCATGCTATTGAAGAATGACCTAATCGGGGTGATAGTTATATTAAGAATAATATAAAAATGTGGTCGTGATAAAATCTAAAACCTAAGGTAAGCATCGGAAATTTAATGCAGTCAGATCAGGCTAACCAATCTAGTAACTTGTTATGGGCAATTGACTTTTGTTGGAAATCGCTCCATGAAAATACTTGTCACGGTTTCGGTGGAGGATTTAACGAAGGATGAACCAATGAAATTAGCGATAACTGCATTTTTGACTATGGTAGCGTTGGACGAGAATGGAACCCCTACAGCTGTGCCGCCTTTAGAAGTCACTACTGATGAAGAACGAAATTTCTTTGAGGCGGGACAGAAACGTTAAAGTTGATATAAGAACAGGTGAAAATATATAGAAAAGGGTAGAACGGTTTTTATGAAATTTGTTGTAAAAAAAAGTGGAAAATTTATAAAGTAAAAGTAGATGGTAATGAAGTATACAGTAATGAAATAGTCTATATTTATATAAAAAGAAGATGTTCTATTAAAAACACATTAAGAAATGTTCTTATTTCCCCATTTACTCATACTTTGTAGAACAGGTAGTAGAGACTTACCCAAATCTGTTAGGGAATATTCGACCTTCGGTGGAATTTGAGGGTATTCCTCACGGTGTATGAAACCGTTAGCCTCAAGTTCCTTTAATTGTTGACTTAACATTTTATGTGTAATTTCAGAAAGACACTTTTTTAATTCACCATACCTCATTACTCCGTCACTAGAGAGATGCCATAGTATAACAAGTTTCCACTTCCCACCAATTAGATTTAAAGTGTACTGTATAGGGCAATTGCATTGCATTTTTTTGGGGTTTTCCATATTTAATATCACTATCCTTTTGTATAGCATCTTACTTGAAAGTGCATACTTTTATATTCGACAATATAGTATATAATTTTAGTATAACAGTATTTATTCAAAACCAAAAGAAAAAATTTTGAGGATAGGTGGGTTACAAATGGATTATTTTGAAAAAGTAGAAGCAAGTTTAAGAGAGTTATGTGAAGAATGTAAAGATTATTCTAAGGAAAGCTGTGTTAAGTCAAAGTGCTACATAGGTTTTGCTTCAAATGCCATTAAGGCTGCAAGAAAAAATGGGGAAAAGGTTATAAAAGATGGAGCAAAATTGATACCAAAAGAAGATATGAAGTATTATGAAGAAAAGAGTATTTCTAAAAGTATCGCTAATGTTTGTAGGTTGTGTAAAGAGTGTAAAGAAAACCATAGTGAAGATTGTATCGTATCATTGACTAGACGATCCTTGGAAAGTACTCATCTGAAGGAACAAGTAGTCTATCCTGGCAATGTGCTAATGTATTTAATAAATGTATCAAAAGAAAATCCTGATTTCGCAGATAAAATTAAGAATGAATATATATTGTTAGGATAATGGCTATAAATATAAAGCGAAAATTTTAGAGGTGAAAAAATAAAGTGAAAAATTGTTTAAAAGATAAATAAGTACAAATACTAAAACGGAAATACTTTCTAAAACAAGGAGGAAGATCAAAATGACAAAAGATTTTTATACTACAGTTAAAGAAAGAAGAACTATATATGGAATTAGTAAAGAAGCAACTGTTTCAGATGAAAGAATTCAGGAAGTGATAAACGAGGCTGTAAAATATACCCCTTCTGCATTTAACTCTCAAAGCGCAAAAGTCGTTGTTTTATTAGGAGAAAACCATGATAAATTATGGGATATCACAAAAGAGTCTCTAAGAAGAATTGTTCCAGAAGATCAATTCGCACCTACCGAAGAAAAAATCAATTCATTCCGTAGTGGATATGGTACAGTATTATTTTTTGATGATATTAGTGTAATTGAATCACTACAAAAACAATTTGCTACTTATAAAGATAATTTTCCAATTTGGGCACAACAGTCAAATGGGATGCTGCAATATGTAGTTTGGACTTCACTAGAAATCGAAGGACTAGGAGGATCATTACAACATTATAATGAACTTATCGAAGATGAAATAAAGCAACAGTGGAATATACCAAATAACTGGAAGATTATTGCACAGATGCCATTTGGAAAACCAACTGCTCTAGCGGGTGACAAGGATTTTATTTCATTGGAAGAAAGAGTAAAGATATTCAAATAATCTGATTAATGTAAATTTTAATGTAGTGGAATTAGAAAAGGATAAACAAATAAAAATTCCTGTTAAAGAAAACTGACAAGGGTATTTAGTACAAATGAAACTTCCTTTCCTACCATTAGAGTAGTTTTTCTTATATTTATTATGCCGTACTGGTCTTAGAATTAGATTGAAATAAATGACAAAAATTGTAGAATTTTTCTGAGCATATTATATGTGAGAAGAGCAAGTCCAGAGTTATATTTAAACCCGTCGAATTCGACGGGTTCAAATATAACTCTGGACTTATTATTGTTTTCATTTCAAATTAACTTAACTGACAAGTACATAAATCTAAATGCTCTTCACATCCATTGCAAATATCCAAATCAGACATTAAATTTGGCAATAATGCAAAGTTGGTAATTCCCAATCCCATTAATATTTGAACAGATTCAGTATCTACTTTTTCTATATATGTGACGAGTTCTTCTGAGTCAACTATTGTTGGGTATCCCTTTTCCAAGAGCATGAATTTTTCTCTTCTCTTCATTTTCTCTAACTGTTCTTGTGTAAATATTCCACAATTATAATTGGAATTGGCGTGATTAATATCTGAGTTAAATCTTATAAAATAGTTTTCCATTTGAGAATCCCTCCTCTAGGATTTAATGCAAAAAGTCTTTATATAACCATAGTACTTTAACACGAATATTCTGTCAATTAGTATACGTAAAAATATTTAGAATATTCTGTTAATTAAAAAATAAACAAGAACTATAGCTTTTGGGCCCATTTTTACTAATATTTAAGTACAACTACAATAAAGCAAAGTGAGTATTTTGTGACAGACACTTATTTTTGGTCTAAAGTTGAAATTATTAGATGGGTGAAATTTATATCAATAAGCCGATTTGAAAACTTTAACTTATGTTTTTTTATGAGATTGATAGAATTGTTGTGGTAATAGAAATGAATTATTTAACAAGCACCACTATTTATAGTCAAATATGGAAAAAAATTTTTCTGAAATAAAAGTACAATTTTGAATTGAATTAACTAAAGATTTGGAAAAGGATTTACAAGATCAACCTAGAATATGAGAAGTTTTATTTTTTCACATTTCTATCACAATTATATATTACAATGAAGAAAAGATAGCTAATTCCTATAATATATGGAAGGTGATTTAATTGAATGAATTGAAGGTCCTTGTAGTGGACGATGAAGAGCGTATTAGGGATTTGATAAAGGAGTATGTTAGTCTTGAGGATTATGAAGTATCTGAAGCTTCAGATGGATTGGAGGCATTAGCCCTTATTAAGAAATACAATTATTCCATAGTGATTTTGGATGTGATGATGCCAAAATTGGATGGTTGGAGAACTTGTAAGGAAATTCGGAAGATATCTAAGGTTCCAATAATCATGCTAACTGCTCGAGGTGAAGAGTACGATAAGCTTTTAGGGTTTGAGCTTGGAGTCGATGATTTTATGGTTAAGCCTTTCAGCCCCAAAGAACTTCTAGCTCGTATGAATGCCATAATACGGAGAAGTAGTTCCAGTCAAGAAAGTAGTCTAGAAAACGAATTACACCTTGAAGGACTAGTAATCGAATTTGACTCTAGAAATGTATATGTTGATGATCGTTTAATTAGCCTTACACCAAAAGAATACGAACTTTTAACTTATTTCGTAAAGAATATGAATAAGGTGTTTTCTAGAGATCAGATTTTAAACTCTGTCTGGGGTTATGATTATATAGGAGATGATAGAACCATTGATACGCACATTAAAATGCTAAGGGATAGCCTCAAGACCTACAGAAAATTCATTATTACAGTCTGGGGGACGGGCTATAAGTTTGAAGTGGGAGGAAAAAAATGAAAAGCATTAGGCTAAAGCTTTGGACTTCAATGATGACTATTGTTATTATAGCCCTTGTTTTATTATGGTTTTTTCAGATCGTCTTTATTGAAGAGTTTTATACTGATATGAAAATTACTGAAATAAAGAGCCATGGGTACTCTATAATTGAAGAACTTGAATATGTAGATAGTGCTGAAATAAAAAATGAACTCGATGAATTTTCTTATAATCACAATTTGAGTATAGAAGTATTTGATACTAAAGGAAATACTGTTTATGAAAGTACAAGGGGAGCCGGTGGAAATACCCCCATGATGCTAAATAATGTTAGAAATAAGGCATTAAAGGAAGTGTTAGACAATAAGGAGTTTGCTTCAACATTAACCCACAATCGTTTTGGGAATAAGCTTATGCTCGTGGGTATACCCATAAAAATATCGAACCATGTACAAGGTGCGTTTTTTATGCACATACCCTTAGCTCCTGTTGAGGACACTGTTTCTTTGCTAAAGAAACAGCTTATTTATATAACGGCTATACTCCTAATCGTAGTGTCGATAATCTCATTTGTAATCTCAAAGACATTTACGAAACCCATACTTGAAATAAATCGGGTTTCTGAAAAAATTGCTTCTGGAGATTTTTCAGACAAGATTTTTTCAGAAGGGAAGGATGAAATTGGGAAACTGGCTGAAACAATTAATTATATGGGGCAGGAGCTTTCAAAAATAGACAAGCTTAGAAAAGAATTCATATCAAATGTATCCCATGAACTGCGGACACCATTGAGTATTATAAGGGGTTATGCTGAAACGATCAGAGATGTGAATGGTAATATAACGGAAAAACGCGAGAAACATCTAGAAATAATTATCGATGAAACTGAGCGGTTAAGCGGAATAGTGGATGATGCTCTTAACTTGTCTCAGCTACAGGCTGGGTATATGAATCTTTGTAAAAGTAGCTTTGACTTTAGAGATTTAATAGAACAAGTATTGAAACGATATGAAGTGATTATTCAAAAAGCTAGTATTCGTATAGACGTCATGTGTACTGAAGATATTTTAATTAAGGCTGATAGAGCCAGAATAGAGCAGGTGCTGTATAATCTCATTAACAATGCCATTAATCACACTCCCAAGGGTGGAGAAGTTAATTTGAGACTTTCTCATAAAAATGACTCGGTGAGGATTGAGGTTGAAGATAACGGAACAGGTATATCAGAGGAAAACATGAAATACATTTGGGACAGATATTATGTAGTAGATAAGGACCGGGAAAGGAAGCTTATCGGTACTGGCCTAGGCTTAGCTATTGTAAAAAGCATATTAGAGGCACATGGTGCCTTGTATGGAGTTGAGAGCATAAGAGATTTGGGGACAAAATTTTGGTTTGAAATAAAGCAATAATAGATTCGAATTTTATCAAACTTTTAGTATTCTATCATAGATCTATCACATTTGCTCCTTATAATAAAGATGTAGCGGAAGGTTATCCGTGTACAAATCTATTATAAGGAGCGTGTTTTTTGTGAAATTGAAAAAAATAGCAGCAGTATTAGCAATGGTAGGTGTACTTACAGCTGGAGGGGCTGTATATGCTGCAGGAGCATCTACACCGCCAGAAATTGCATCAGAGTTGACGGGGAAAACCTTAGAGGAGCTTCGTCTAGTCAGAGCATCAGGAAAAACCTTTGGTACAATAGCTAATGATGCAGGAAAGCTTGAGGAATTTAAAGTACAGATAATGGTACAAAAGCAAGCTGTTCTTCGGCAGAGAGTTGAAGAAGGTAAGCTTACACAAGCGCAAGCCGATGAGATCTATAATTCCATCATAAGCAATCAAGAAAACTGTGATGGGACTGGCAACATGGAAATAGGTAAAAATGCTGGGGTATTCTTTGGTCAAGGGAATGGGCTTGGTAATGGACAAGGCAATGGCTCAGGTTTAGGCATGCAAAATGGTAGAGGGATGGGCTATGGTAGAAATCTAAAGTAAAAGTTGAGAATGAGTATAGACCGGCAAAGTTGAGCTTTGCCGGTCTATTTTCAGAAATATAAATGCAATAAAATCCTAGAGAAAGTGGTCAAATCAGTGAAAAAAGGTATTCGAATAAGGAAACTAGTACAGGTTTTCTTTTTTATACTGGTGACAGCTATAGCACTAGGACATACATTATCTGAATATGGAATGGATATCCCACTGTTATCAAATGCATCATTACATGCCATATGTCCTTTTGGAGGAGTTGTATCCATTTATCAATATTTTGTATCTGGGACTTATGTTCAAAAAATGGTTTTGGTCCAGTGCTATGTGGCTGGATTTGCCCCTTGGGAAGTATACAAGAGTGGTTTGCGAGTACAGGAAGAAAAATATTAAAAAGTAGATATAATAATTTTAATACCTGATAAATATGATTGTTACTTAAGATATGTACGATATTTTTAACTGTTGTGTATATTTGCCCCTTTCCTGAAATATGATCATTCATTCCCTCGTAGATAGTATCTACGTAATCAACGATGACGACGCTTCTATAGCGAAATTAATATTAGGACAGAGTTAAATCCCTCAAGCCATCTATTTTAAACGACATCCTCATAAAAATAGGATGTCTTGTCTTCTTTATACTTCAAAACAACAGGTAATATGTCTATCACGGTAAAAAAAATTGAATTTATAATATGAGAAATAGCAGGTAAATGCAGAAAAGAATAGAATTTTTATATTGTGATATATATCATTATGAGCAAGAAGACTCATTGGGGGAGGGCGATTAAAGTTGAATGGTTTAGTTAATTCACTTTTAAATCTGTTTAAAAGAAATCATGATTTAAGCTCAACACAATTAGCAACAGTAAAATATGGGTTGGAATATTCTTTAAGCTTTCTAATGAGTTTTACCTTAACGGTAATCTTGAGCTTAGTTTTAAGGAATACGAAAATCGTTTTATTTATAATTTTAGGTAATGCCTCTTTTCGATTTTTCAGTGGGGGATATCATTTAAAAAGTATGCTGCATTGCTCATTATTTGGTGCAATCACCCTAAACCTGTTGGGGATTTTAGTAAAGACATTTGAGTCTAGTCATTTAGGTTTTTATATTTATGTTATCCCAACTTTAGTTTTTATGCCCTTATATATTCATTGTTTCGTACCTGTAGACATAAGCAACACCCCTATAAAACAGCATAAAATATCAAAAAGTAAAAGCGCCTCAATGGGGATTTTTATAATTTGGTTAGTAATGCTGTTACCTTGGAAGTTGAATTTCATAAGTAGTGACATAATATTTGCTATATCTGCTGGTTTTCTATGGCAAATATTTATGTTAACTCCATTTAGTAAGCAAATGATAATATCAATTGAGAGGAGATTAGGATAAATGAGAAAAATTGTTGGATTAGCTATATCACTATTCACTTTTATCGCTATGTTCAGTGTAGCGAATGGTTGTGCTTTAAGTGCATATCAGCCAGAAATTCCAGAGCATTTAAGATAATTCACTAAGACTAAAGTCTACAGGTACGGTCTTAGGGGTGGTCGGTATAAAGGAGGAGTTTTCATGGACTTATTTTTAATAGAGAAATTGGTAACCATGTTTTTTGAAACAGCTTTAGTAATAATTACTGGTTTGGTGGTTACAGGAAAAGGTGAATGGAATCTCAAGTTGTATATGAGGCTATCAGGCTTGTCCTGGATTTTCAATGTAGCCGTAAGGGAATTGTATGAGTTGTTCGGATTTCCCCTAGGAACCCATACATTCATATTTATAGCCCTTATGATTATGATTTTGAAGTTGGAGGGCAAGTTTGGATGGTTTAGAAGCATAACAGCGATCTTACTTTCATTTATATTATTATTCATGGGAGAAGGTTTGATTTTATTAAACTGGTTAAGACTAAACAATATATCCTTCGAGAGTTTATTAGGTACATTGGGAGGCAGATTGTTAGGTCAATTATTGACAGATTCTCTTATGATAATAGTCCTTATATTCATGAAGTGGGGTAGAGTTACCTATGGATTTAAAAAGTCTAGTTAGTGAAGTAGAAATAAATAATAAGATAAAAGTAATTATAATCGTTTCACTGCTGCAGTTAGTCACTCTCGTATTGATTTTAAATAAGAGTATTATATTATTAGTAGAAGATTATAATTATACGTATAATTTTCCGAAAATATTTGATTATATCCTTTTGATTGCAATCATGAGTATATATCTATTTATAGGTGTAACCATTGTCGCTGCGGTCAAGGAGGATATATTTTCTCGTAAGTATAAAAACAATGACGAGATTATCAAAGCTTTAAGAATTCAAAAACACGATTTTCATAATCACTTAGTAGTAATTGATGGATTGTTACAGCTTGATAAGATCCATGATGCTCGAGATTATATTAATAGTATTAGTACATTGCATAATGAAATTTTTTCGATATCGAATATTGAGATAGACAGTGTTAGTGCTTTGTTTTATAAAAAAATAGAATTAGCGAATTCAAAGGGCATAAAAACAAAAGTGAATGTAGATTCGTATTTAAGTGATATTAAAATGAATGTCCTTGATTTATGCACGATATTATTTAACTTATTAGATAACGCTATATACGAGCTTGAAAACTGCCAGTTGGCGGATGAAAAGGTTTTAACCTTGAATATACGTGAGGAAAAGAGTGAATATGGAGTGGACTATGTAATACAGGTTATTAACTCAGTACCTGTGCTGAAGGAATACTTGTATGAAAAGATATTCGAAAAGGGGTATACCACTAAGATGGATGACAAAACTGAACATGGATTTGGTCTGCATAATGTAAAAAAACTTGTAGAAAAAAATAAAGGGGAAATTGCAGTTGAAAGTTTCCGAGAATTAGGTACTGTGTTTACGATATATATACCTAAATACAGTGACATTAGATAGGCTTGACCGAGACGATGGTAGGGCAATAATCATACTTTGTAGGTAGTGGAAGCATATGAGGGAATTTTTGCGGGATTTTCCTCTGGTGCAAATGTATGTGCAGCCCTGAAATTGCTTGAAGGTGCTGAATATGGTAAAAATATCGTACTTACACTCAATGATAGTGGATTAAAATACCTTAGCACAGATTTGTACGAAGAGTTTTAAATTTAGTATTTATATATGACATACTGTTGTCATGTTCTCGTTGATATAATAAGATTGTCAAAAGATATAGAGTGTTTCTCTTTTCAGGACAAGGGGTAAGAAAAATGGAATTTATTCAGGCAAAAACGATCGTCTCAGGCTATGCTGCTAACAACTCTTGGTTTGGAAATAACTATAATATGAATATTTACAAGGGTTGCTGTCATGGCTGCATCTACTGTGATAGTCGCAGTGAGTGTTATCATGTAGAGAATTTTGATAAGGTAAGGGCAAAGGAGAATGCTCTTGCCTTAATTTCACGTGAGCTTAAATCCAAACGTAGAACAGGTGTTGTTGGTACTGGAGCTATGAGTGATCCATATAATCATTTTGAAAAAGAGTATATGCTTACAAGAAGAGCACTGGAATTGATTAATCATTACGGCTTTGGCGTATCTATTGCTACAAAAAGTGATTTAATCGTTAGAGATATAGATATTCTTAAAAAGATAGCTGAACATTCTCCAGTGCTGGTCAAGATGACCATCACAGCTGCTGATGATAATCTATGTAAAAAAATTGAATCCAATGTGGCTTTATCATCAGAACGATTTGCAGCAATAAAAAAGCTGACCGCTGAAGGAATTTTTGCAGGTATATTGTTAATGCCTGTACTTCCATTTATAGAAGACCATGAAGAGAATATTAGAAGCATTATCAAGCTTGCCCATGAAAATGGAGCGAGGTTTATATATCATGGCTTCGGAGTGACCTTACGACAAAATCAGAGAGAGTGGTATTACAGTAAATTAGAAGAGCTATTTCCGGGCATTAAAGAAAAATACATCAAGCAATATGGAAATGCATATCAATGCCATTCGCCCAAGGCTAAAGAGTTATTGAATCTATTGCGACACGAATGTGATCGTTTTGGAATCCTTTATAAAATGAGTGATATTATCAAAGAATATAAGCAGGGATATGGAAAAGAGCAGCTTTCATTTTTTGAGTAGGCTGAATTGGTTTAATGATGGGGGTGCGGACAAAAACCTGGACTTAATATATAACCAGGAGGTATGTTATGTTCTCTTACGAGGAACGTAGAATTTTTAAAAAAAACAAAAGGAAAGTGGGAAAGTGGGGACGTTCCTTGCTTGCCTTTACCTTTCTTAGCTTCTCTAATGAAGATTGGGTATGGGGAATGAATTATATATTTAGATTATATATCTATATCGTAGTAGGTATGTAGCCATTTATAAAGTCGTTGTATATTATAGTTTTTGGTTAGATGAAAGAGTAAGATAATTGTACTTCTGCTTTTCTATGAATTTAACATATCTGCTGCTTCAAGGAAAGTTTCGATTCTAAAGGAATCCACAAGAGCGTATATGGTGTTGATGTCATTAAGGTCAAGACCCGTCACTTCAATAATTCGATTGATCCTATAGGTTACTGAATTTCTGTGTAAGAATAGTGCTTCTGATGTAGTTCCAAGGTTTCTATTTGAATTAAGAAAGGTATTCAAAGTTGGTCATAGAAAGAGTAGTTATAATAAAAAACTTTGACATAAAAAAATCCCCTGAATATATTAATAAAGAATACGATAAAGGGGATATGGAAATGATTCCTTACAATCAGCAAACAAGATACTATCAACAAAAATTTCTATAATTTCAACTAATCACCTATGATTAGTTGACTTTGATCATTAAAGAAGGTTTTATAGCCTAATTGGACAAATAATATGACGGTTAATGAAACACTTCCAAGTATACCAAGCATGATTGCTATTTGGTACTCAATAGCAGTTACGGGAGATGTACCAGATAGAATTTGCCCGGTCATCATTCCTGGTAAAAACACGATACCCATTCCAACCATAGAGTTGATTGTTGGAAGAATTGCAGAATCAAATGTGCTATCGACAATTTCTTTTGCCGCTATCTTCGGGGTTGCACCAAGCATCAAGGCAGATTCAACAAGGTGTCTTCGGGAGTGCATTCCATCTATGAGCCTTGTTACACCAAGGGAAATACCCGTCATTGAATTACCTATGAGCATACCTGCAATGGGTATAAAGTATCTTGGATCATACCAAGGTGTGATATTGACTACTACGAGTAAGAAATATAGTAGACTTGATAAAGTTCCAAACAACATGGAAATGGCAATGATCTTTTTTAGGGGTTTTGAAAGCTTTGTCTTTGTTCTTTTGAAAATATTATAAATAGCGAATACTTCCATAATGGCTATTACAGTAATCGTATATAGGGGATTTATATTTTCAAATAAATAAACTAGGATATAGCCAGTTAATATGAGTTGTATAGTCATCCTTACTGTAGAAATAAGAATTTCTTTTTCTCTTGATATACCCTTTGCTCTTACAATAAATAATAAGATAATAACGAAAATATAGGCGGCTGTCATTTGTCCTAATCCAAGATCGATCACTCCGTCCATAGTTTATATCCCCTCCTGGTTTATTACTGTACCGTCTTTAATCTCAATAATGTAGTCAGAAAAATGCTTTGCTATTTTTTTAGAATGGGTAACCATAATCAACGTTTTATTGTTTTCTTTTGTATAATTTACTACTGCCTCAATAATCATATGCTCTGTATCTTCATCTAGAGCAGAAGAAGGCTCGTCTAACAATAGAACTTCAGGCTGCAAAAGAATTACCCTGCCAAGAGCTACTCTTTGTTTTTCTCCGCCAGATAACTTTTCAGCATCATCGTCCAGGTTTTTATTTAGATTCACCAATCTTAGTACTTCGTATAGTTTATCATCAGAAACCAGTGGCTTTTCAGAAAACTTAAGTCCGATTAATAGATTATCCTTTATGTTTCCGCTGAAAATAGCAGGAGATTGCGGGAGCATAACCACATTTCTTCTTAATTCAATAGAATCTATATCATTTAATGACTGATTATCATAGAAGATTTCTCCCCTATTATAACTGATTAGTTTATTTAAGAGCCTTAATAGTGTGGTTTTTCCACTACCACTTTCACCTACTATACTAGTCACCCCATGTTTTTTTATGTGAAGATATTTAATATCAAGAATATCCCGATACTTCACTTCTTTGAGTGAAAACATAATCAAATTCCTCCTTTAGTTAATCTTTAATCTCTTTAAATAGTTCATAGGCCTTCTTTCGGGCTTCAGATAAAACTTCGTTGCCTAATTCAGTTATCCTATAGTATTTTCGAATCTTCCCCTCTACGTTTTTCTCTTCTTTTTCTAATAATTCCTTAGATTCCATACTGTGAAGTAGAGGATATAATGTTCCTGGACTCATGTCATACCCATGCTCCCTAAGTTCCTCGATCATCCAAACGCCGTAGAAAGGTTCTTTCTTTGCATGATGAAGTATGTGAATTTGAATAAAGCCTAGGAAAAGTTTTCTTAGGATCTGGTCTTGCATGGTTCTCACCTCGTATGCACAATAATTATCGAATATCGATATCGTAATACGACATTATTGTATCATGATAATGTACATCTCTCAATAGTTTTATTTTATTCTTAGTAGGTGATTACGTTATAAATTTAAAGGTAAAATCAAAATATATGTTAAGTATGGAATATGAAGCCTTTTATATCCTAATTATAATTTCATGAAGGTAAATGGTAAGAGATGTGGAAGTAATTATTAATAATATAAAAACTATTTTGGGGGGAGAATGTTATGTTATTTCCAAATATGACCTTAAACAATATGATGATCTCCGATATTATGGATAGAAATTTTTTGAAGGTTAAACTTGATATAGATATTACAACATTAGCTGAGGCTGTAACGACTTCCCAAACAGATGTAATAGTAGTCATCGAGGAGTATGAAGACAAACAAGTTCCACTAGCCATTATAAATCCACTGGAAATATTGAAAATGATTAGGGAAAATATTTCAGTGAAGAGATATTTAGATAAATTCAATAAATATGCAAAGGTTGTTTTAGATAAAAATGAAAAAGCGGAAAAGGCTGTAGAAATCATTATAAATAAAAAATCCGAGTACATATTAGTTGAGGAAGAAAGTCATATCGTTGGAATAATATCCTCCAAAAGCTTAATAACACGATATAACGATATGTTCTGTAAAAACTGTAACCTAATAGAGATGATTCTTGATAATATAAATGATGGAATTACAGTTATTGATAAAAATGGAATCACACAATTTTGGAATAGAGGGGCAGAAGAGCTTTATAATATATCAAGGGAGAAGGTAGTAGGTAAGCCTATTACTGAACACTTTCCAAGCGCCCTCCTTCCTAAGGTGATGAAAGAAAAGAAACCCTATGAGAATGTCTATAATAGTCCAAGAGAGAACTCCCATAATATAATTTCTGCTAGGCCACTTTATAATGGGAAAGAGTTAATTGGTGGGGTTAGCTGTGACAGAGATATTTCAGAATTAATTAAACTATCCAAGCTTTTAAACAAGACGCAGTTAAATCTTGAAATATTAGAACAAGAAGTGTCTACCTTAAATGAAAATAGATTTACCTTTGATCAAATTGTAGGAGAAAATGTTGAATTTAAAGAAACTGTTAAACTATGTAAAAATGTATCTAAGTCTAATATTAACATCCTCGTTATGGGGGAAAGTGGTACAGGCAAAGAAGTGTTTTCCAGAGCTATACATATAGAAAGTGGAAAGAAGGGTCATTTTATTCCTATTAACTGTAGCGCCATTCCTCGGGACTTAATGGAGAGTGAGTTATTTGGATATGAAGGGGGAGCTTTTACAGGAGCGTTGAGAAAAGGGAAAATTGGAAAATTTGAATTAGCCCATGAAGGAACACTATTTCTGGATGAAATTGGTGATATGCCATCCCATATGCAGCCTAAAATACTAAGAGTATTAGAGGACGGAGTTATTAATAGAGTAGGGAGTGAAAAATCAATAAAAGTAGATGTTAGAATTATTGCAGCTACGAACAAGGACCTGAAGAGTATGGTTGATGAAGGGAAATTCCGTAAGGATCTTTATTATAGGTTAAATTCTATTCTTATAAATCTACCCCCTTTAAGGGAAAGAAAAGATGATATCCCATTGTTAGTAAAAAGATATTTTAAACATTATTGTATTACCTACCGAACGAATATACCAAAGATCCCAGAAGAAATAATGAATATACTCATGAACTATGATTGGGAGGGCAATATAAGAGAGCTTAAAAACATTATTGAAAGGATTGTAATTTTAGTCAAAAACAATAATGCTATAATAGTCGATACAAATTATCTTCCCCAAAGTATCATTGAAAAAAGTAAAGGGGAGTCAAACTTTAGGTATGATGTTTTTGACTTTAATATTATATCAGAAAGAGCAGAAAGGGACGCTATTGAAAAAGCAATGAGAGCCTCAGATGGCAATAAGGCTAAGGCTGCTAAGCTCCTTAATATTCCTAGAAGTACATTATATTTTAAACTAGAAAAGTATAATATGGTTATCAACAAATCAAAGGAAATGTAGAAAAAATAACAAAATATAGTAAAGATAGAATGAATTAATTTAATGATCGATGGTACAATCAAAAAAAGCGCCAATATACTGACACGAATGTCAAAATATTGACGCTTAATTCTTATAATGCCGCCAAGATAGTGTCGATAAGTTGACACTATCTACTAGCAAAGTCGGTATTAAAATCTGAAAGGCTTGTGAATTATTTGATAATTATTCAGAAAATTCGTTAAATTTCCTAGCTTTCAAGTATCAAAATAGAAAAATTTTCAAAACTGGCATAGATTGTGCATCTATATAATTGAAGTTCTCAACTATAAGCACATTATTTTATAAATGATAGAGGTGTATATGGGATACTTAATCATTACGAATAATCCACTGGTGAGGGAAAGCTATAAAAATCACATATTTATAGATGGAACAATCCAAGATGTATTCATTAAGGTTCGAAATTTGGTTCATAAAGGACATAAAATTATAAGTCATCCCTTACCAGGGAGTTTAAAGATCATGCAATCGCCCTTTAGATCTGTAATTGTTAGTAAAGAAGCTGATGTTATAGATACCTACCATCTACAAGTTATTGAAGATAGCATGACAAAACTGCTAGAGCATATTAAGGGTAGAGGATTGGATTTTAACAACAAATCTGATTTCTTAAAGCTCGATTTAGAGCTATTAAAAAGTGCTTTCGAAGAAAATAACACTAAAAAATGGGGGGGAAGATTTTGAAATTAGAGTTAGGAAGAATTCATATTAAAGACATAATTTTCCGAGAAAAAACCTTTGTAGAAAATGGAACATTGTTCATTGACAAAGATGAATTAATTAATCACTTAAAGGAAGACAAGAGGATAAAGGATGTAACAATTGATATTGCCAAGCCAGGAGAAAAGATAAGAATAATACCTGTTAAGGATGTTATTGAGCCGAGAGTAAAGGTTCGTGGAAGTGGAAAAGGTTTTCCTGGTATTACAGACAAAATGGCTGAGGTCGGAGAAGGCAGGACTCATGCTCTTTATGGGGCTGCAGTAATAACTATCGGAGATATTGTAGGAATGCAAGAAGGAATTATTGATATGTGGGCTGAAGGAGCAAAATACACACCCTTTTCAAAAACATATAATCTTGTCGTCGACATCAAACCCATAGAGGGGCTACATGAGCATGAGCATGAAGTAGTGGTTAGAAAAGCTGGACTAAGAACGGCATCCTATTTAGGAGAGGCAGGAAGGGATATTGAGCCTAACGAGCTACTTACATATGAACTAGAATCTATGGCTAAAGAAACGAGTAGATATAATGACTTGCCAAAGGTTTTATATATACAAATGCTTATAGCCCAGGGATTACTACATGATACATATATCTATGGTGTAGATTCTAAGGTAATACTGCCAACTCTTATTCATCCAAATGAAATACTCGATGGAGCCGTTGTAAGTGGAAATTGTGTTGCAGCCTGTGACAAAAT
>JUEG02000343.1_pt1 | contig 18048 bp, 15 predicted proteins | sample 432341 | NCBI WGS metagenome assembly JUEG02 (sample SAMN02953476, study PRJNA257561) | rock porewater metagenome | biome: terrestrial; feature: Opalinus Clay rock; material: porewater; isolation source: Opalinus Clay rock BIC-A1 borehole | place: Switzerland: Mt Terri URL, St-Ursanne ...
CTCTGCGTCGTAAGCACCGAGCGCTGTGTCATACAAGTCCCCGACTTACCCGTATCCCCTCCGCAACCGTTTCCGGCGAAGGACCTCCTGTTAGCTTACGCGCACGAACACAATGTTCAATCCCAATAGCTCCAAAAAGATCCTCTTCAAAAATTGGAGAGAGCTCTTGATATTCACTTAATCCCATCTCTTCCAACCCGATTCCTTTTTTACTGCAGTGCAGTACAATGCGTCCGACTAACTCATGCGCCTCCCGGAAAGGAACCCCTTTCTTAGCCATATAATCTGCCAGATCCGTTGCATTGGTAAACCCACCTTTTGCTCCACGAGCCATCGCCTCTCGGTGTACTACCATAGTCCTCAGCATCGGCTCTACCACCAGCAAGCACTTTTGAATGGTATCCACCGCATCAAAAACCTGTTCTTTATCCTCTTGCATATCCTTGTTATACGCCAGCGGTAGACCTTTCATGACGGTTAGGAGAGCCACTAAATCACCATAGACGCGCCCAGTTTTCCCTCTTACCAATTCAGCTACATCTGGGTTTTTCTTTTGAGGCATGATACTTGACCCTGTGGAATATCCGTCATCCATCGTAATAAATTGAAACTCTCCAGTGGACCAAATCACGAGTTCCTCACACATTCTACTCAGGTGCATCATCAAAATGGCGGCATTTGCTAAGAATTCCACGGCAAAATCCCGGTCGCTCACTCCATCTAAGCTGTTTAAGGTGACTCCGTCAAACCCAAGTTCGAGAGCCACTTGCTCTCGATCCAAGGGGAACGTTGTTCCCGCCATCGCCCCTGAACCGAGCGGAGAAATATTCAAACGTTTCCGAGTATCCTTGAGTCGATCGAGATCCCGTAAAAACATTTGCACGTAGGCCATCATATGATGGGCAAAGGTTATAGGCTGTGCTTTCTGCATATGTGTATATCCAGGCATCCAGGTTTCAAGATGGTCTTCTGATATATTGAGAAGAGTGTCTACCAACTTCTCCAGTAGAATTTTGGTATCATCAATCTCGCTTCTCAGATAAAGTCTTAAATCCAAGGCTACTTGGTCATTCCGACTGCGTCCGGTATGTAGTTTTTTCCCCACCGGCCCGATTCGTTCCGTTAAAAGCTTCTCGATATTCATATGGATGTCTTCTGCACCGATCTCGAATTCTACTTTTCCCGCCTGAATATCTTCTAGGATCTCCATTAATCCCTTAATCGTAAGATTGGCTTCCTCTTCAGGCATAACCCCAACACTTCCAAGCATTCTCGCGTGGGCTACACTCCCTAAGATATCCTGCTTGTAAAGGCGCTGGTCGAAGCTGATTGAGGAATGAAAATCCTCTACCAATTTATCTGTAGTCTTTTCAAAACGTCCGCCCCAGAGTTTCACGTCTCATCGTCCTTTCATTTGTCGATTACACTTCGTATTCACTGAGTATTATCTTTTACATTATTAACGTTTAATTCATCCGCCTGTCCAGAACCTCTTATAAAAGAAGGCCTACCCCAGAGGGGCAATTTATGTATTACCTTACTAAGATTTAAGATTACTCTTACTGAACTCTCAAACTTAAATTTTCTCATACATATAAAGATAGCGCCGGGTCCCGGCGCTAGTCTTTGCTCTTATTTACGTAATCCTGATTCTTTCTCCATTAACGCTCTTACCTTTAATGGTAGGCCAAACAGGTTAATGAAACCGCCGGCATCCTTTTGATCATACACTCCATCCTCACCAAACGTTGCATACGCTTCGTTATAGAGCGAGTAGGGGGATTTCACACCTGCTGAGGTGCAATTTCCTTTGTATAATTTCACACGCACAGTACCTGTGACGTTTTTCTGTGTTACGTTGACAAAGGCATCGATAGCCTCACGAAGGGGAGAATACCACACTCCGTCATAAACAATTTCTGCATATTTTAAAGCTAGTTGCTCTTTGTAATGAAGTGTAAGCCGGTCGAGTGTGAGATGTTCCAAAGCTTGGTGTGCCATATACATAATGGTTCCACCTGGAGTCTCATAAACACCCCGCGATTTCATCCCGACGAGACGGTTTTCAACCATATCGACAATTCCCACTCCGTTTTTCCCACCTATTTCATTGAGGGTTTCCAATAAAGCGACAGGAGCAATTTTCTCGCCATTTAACGAGGTTGGAACCCCTTGTTCAAACCCAAGTTCGAGGTAGGTCGCCTGATCAGGAGCATCCTCTGGAGAAACACCCAGTAGATAAAGGTCACGCTTGGGTTCATTCCAAGGATCTTCTAAGTCCCCGCCCTCATGGCTCAAATGCCAAAGGTTACGATCCATGCTATAGGGACGATCTTTTGTTACCGGAACTGGAATTCCACGAGCCTCTGCATAGTCGATGCAATCCTCTCTGGATTTGAGATCCCAAATCCTCCAAGGAGCAATAATCTCTAAATCTGGATTAAGTGCTTTAACACTCAGTTCAAAACGCACTTGATCATTTCCTTTACCCGTTGCACCGTGGGCAATCGCCACTGCCCCTTCTTTCTCAGCAATTTCGACTAAACGACGGGCAATCAGAGGACGTGCAAATGAAGTCCCTAAGAGATAATTTCCCTCATAAACTGCCCCAGCCTTTAACGTAGGGAAAATAAACTCTGTGAGAAATTCCTCTCTCAGATCTTCAATGTACAGTTTACTGGCACCACTTTTGATCGCCTTTTCCTGAAGTGGGGCCAACTCTTCACCCTGCCCGAGGTCTGCCGCCATTGCGATTACTTCATACCCGTACGTTTCCTTAAGCCAAGGAATAATAATTGACGTGTCCAACCCACCGGAATATGCTAAAACAACCTTTTTCATGTCAATCTCCCTTTTCTAATTATTTTACACTTTCAATGTGCATGTCACAAGGACGGTTCTTTACTTGCATGAATACAAGTATGAACCGTCCCCACTTGCATACTACTTACCTACTGACTTGTATATTTTACACTTTTATTTCTCACTCTGTCTACATTACTAATGCCATAATCGCCTTCTGGGCATGGAGACGATTTTCAGCCTCATCAAAGACCACTGACTGAACCCCTTCGATAACATCGTCTGTAATTTCCTCTCCACGATGAGCTGGGAGACAATGCAGGACAATGGCGGATTGATCCGCGAGTTTCAGCGTATTAGTATTAATCTGGTACCCCTCAAAAGCCGCCTTACGCACGTTAGCCTCTACCTCTTGACCCATACTCGCCCAAACGTCCGTATAAAGCACATCAGCACCTTTTGCTGCCTCTATGGGATCATCCACGACTTCAATATATCCTCCGTTAGCCTTAGCATCAGCTTGGGCCATTGCGACAACCGCAGGATCTGGTTTATATCCAGGTGGAGATGCGATGACAACATGTAATCCCATCTTAGCACCGCCATACATCAAAGAGTGAGCCATATTGTTCCCATCACCGATGTAGGCCAGTTTTAAGCCTGCTAAGCGGCCTTTATGCTCTTGAATAGTCATCAGATCTGCCAGAACCTGACATGGATGAAGCAGATCCGTTAGTCCATTGATAATCGGGATCTTAGCAAACTCTGCTAAATCCAAGACTTCTTGATGGCTATAGGTACGAATCATGATTCCGTCAACCATCCGCGAAAGTACTCGGGCGGTATCGGCAATCGTTTCCCCTCTACCCAGTTGAATATCTCGACCACTTAAAAAGAGCGCATGCCCCCCTAGTTGGTACATCCCTACTTCAAACGAAACGCGAGTTCTTGTCGAGGACTTCGTAAAGATCATTCCCAGGGTCTTACCTTGAAGCGCTTGACGAGGACGTCCCGCTTTTTGCTCTGCTTTAAGTTCTCTAGCCACATCGATAATGTAGCTTAATTCATCTTGAGTAAAATCATGAAGTGAAATAAAGTCTCGTCCTTTAAAGCTTGCTTGTTCTATTTTTATCATTTTTCCTCACTCCTCATATGAATTATTATACATTAATATGCATAATAATTCAATAGAAGAACCGTGATTTTGTTTATTATCATCTCTGATTGACTAATTTATTATCCCACTATTAAATACCTTGATAACTGTTGATAACATTATCATTTGTTTCACAGCACGGCAAACAAACTTCATGCAAGCACTAGCCTTGCACCACGAGGTTTTTATAGCAAAACGTCGCCTTGACAAGCGAAACTCCTGCTGACGGTCATCAAGCAGGAGTTTTCATTTACTAATTTTCGCCCTACAACGCCAAATACTCCTGTAACGAGAGAACTTGAGGTGTCGTATTGCTCCTTATTTCTTGCAGCGCGCGGACGACTGCTTTCGCCGTATCCATCGAGGTAAAGCAGGGGACGCCGTGTTCAGCAGCTAGCCGCCTCAGCAAGTATCCCGTTCTCTCTGGTGTTCCTTTGGTCGGAGTACTAAGGATAAAGGAGAATTCCCGTTGTCGAATAGCTTCTCGAAGTGCCTCACTGGATTCACTCACCTCTTTAACGGCAACTCCACATAGGGCAAGTGCCTTGGCTGTATCTCCAGTACCTTTGACTCCGAAGCCGAGTTGCGCCAGTTGTCGAGCTAAGGTGATAGCCTCTGGGCGATCCCTTTCTGCCACAGAAACCAAAATGTTACCATCCTTCGGAAGTGGTATATGAGAGGCTGCAAAGGCTTTCGCCAACGCATGTCCAAATTGAGTATCCATTCCTAGGACCTCACCGGTCGATTTCATTTCCGGTCCCAGGGACGTTTCGACTTTGGTCAGCTTTTCAAAGGAAAAGACCGGGGCTTTAACCACGACAAACGGTGCCTCTGGTGCCAGACCATGAGCATAACCCAAATCCTTTAATGTTTTTCCTAGGGAAACTTGAACTGCCAAGTTGACTAAGGGTATCCCCGTAACTTTGGAAAGAATTGGTACGGTACGACTGGCCCTGGGGTTTACTTCGAGTACAAACACTTTGCCTCGAACAACGACAAATTGAATATTGATAAGTCCTTTGATGCCGATACCTTCTGCGAGACGGCACGTAAAATCCTGAATCTGATCAATTTCGGCAGGCGATAAACTTTGAGGTGGATAGACTGCCAGACTATCCCCTGAGTGGACTCCCGCGCGCTCGATATGCTCCATGATACCTGCTATTACCGTCGTTTCTCCATCTGAGACTGCATCAATTTCAACTTCTTTTCCATCTAGATACCTATCCACTAAAATCGGATGTTCGGGAGATAAGTGGATCGCTCGCTTCAAATAGTCTTCAAGTTCATCAAGATTCTCAACCACTTGCATGGCACGCCCCCCGATGACGTAGGAAGGCCGAACGATGACAGGAAACTCAAGTTCCTCAGCGATTCCTTTAGCCTGCTCTACCGCAGTAACGCTACGCCCTTCTGACTGAGGGATTCCTAAACGACTTAACAGGGCTGCAAAACGTTCTCGATCCTCTGCCATATCAATCGCGTCAACCTGTGTCCCTAGAATTCGAATTCCGGCCTGGTTCAGGCGACCTGCCAAATTGATGGGGGTCTGTCCTCCAAATTGAACTAAAACCCCATCCGCTTTTTCCTTATGTAAGACATGAAGTACATCTTCCAGGGTCAACGGCTCAAAATATAGTTTGTCCGCGGTATCAAAATCCGTTGAAACCGTTTCTGGATTATTATTTATCATGATCGCTTCCACGCCCGCTTCTTGCAAAGCTGAAAGTGCATGGACGGAGCAATAATCAAATTCAATCCCTTGACCTATTCGGATAGGTCCTGAGCCCAGAACGACCACTTTAGGACCAGTGCTAATCAACACTTCGTCTTCTTCTTCATAACAAGAATAGTAATATGGCGTAGCAGAAGCAAACTCTGCGGCACACGTATCAACGGTCTTATAGACTGGGACAATCACTGCTTCCAAGCGCATAGAACGTATCGTTTCCTCCGAGCGACCTGTAAGTTTTGCGATTGCTAAGTCAGAAAAGCCTTGAACTTTGGCAAATCGTAATAACTCCGTTGTTAAAGGCTCACTTTGTAACCGCTGCTCTTGAAGCACGAGATCTCTGATCTTATGCAAATAAAAAGGGTCTATTTGCGTCAGCATTTGAACTTCCACAATGGTCCAATCCCGCCGAAATGCCTCAGCTATGGCAAAAAATCGTTCGTGATCTGCTCGGGCCAACTTATCCTCGATTTCCATCTCGGTCCAACGACCGGAATCACCAATTCGAAGACCAACCGTTCCAACTTCCAAGGAACGAGTCGCTTTCAACAAGGCTCCTTCCAGAGTCCTCTCCATGGCCATCACTTCACCGGTCGCTTTCATTTGCGTACCAAGACGATGATCTGCAGCGGGGAACTTATCGAAAGGCCAACGCGGAAACTTGACCACCACATAGTCCAGGGCTGGTTCAAAGCAGGCACTGGTATTGCCCGTCACTGGATTAGTCAATTCCGGCAGGGTAAATCCAACCGATAACAGAGCCGCCATTTTAGCAATGGGATATCCGGTTGCTTTCGAAGCGAGCGCGCTAGAACGGCTTACTCGAGGATTAACCTCAATAACGACGTATTCTCTACTCATCGGATTGAGGGCATATTGAACATTGCACCCACCGTTAACCTCTAACGCCCGAATGATTTTCAACGAGGATGCTCGCAACATCTGATATTCAACATCACTTAGAGTCTGCGACGGTGCGACGACGATACTATCCCCAGTATGTATTCCTACAGGATCGATATTTTCCATGTTGCAAATCGTTATACAGTTATCCGCTCCATCTCGCATAACTTCATACTCGATTTCCTTCCACCCAGCTACACTTCTCTCCACAAGACATTGTCCTATAGGACTGGCCTGAAGGCCTCTTTGCAAAATTTCTTCTAAGTGTGTAGAGGTTTTAACAATCCCACCACCGGTTCCTCCCAGGGTATAGGCTGGACGTACTATTAACGGAAATCCCTGTGTTCTGGCGAACTCTTCCCCTTCTTCCAGGGTCGTCACAATCACACTTTGGGCCACAGGTTCACCTAGGGAAAGCATGGTTTCCTTGAAGGCATCCCGATCCTCCGCTTTGTAAATCGTTTCAGCATTACAGCCAATCAGGTCCACGTTATAACGCTTTAATATCCCGCAGCGTTCTAATTCCATCGCTAGATTAAGTCCTGTTTGACCACCTAGGGTCGGAAGCAGTGCATCCGGCTTTTCTTTCCTGATGATCTCCTCTAATCGCTCAGGCAACAGAGGTTCAATATAGGTAATATCCGCTGTTTTGACATCCGTCATGATGGTTGCCGGATTACTATTAACGAGTATAACTTCGACTCCCACTTCACGAAGAGCTTTGCACGCCTGTGTTCCAGCATAATCAAATTCTGCGGCTTGCCCGATCACAATAGGGCCAGACCCAATGACAAGGACTTTTTTCCACGCCGGGTTAAGTGGCATGTTGAGCCCTCCATTCTTGCATTAGTTGTGCAAACTCATCAAAAAGATACAGAGATTCGCTCGGTCCTGGCCCGGCTTCCGGATGGTATTGAACCGAAAAGACTGGCAACTCCCGATGTTTCACTCCTTCGACGCTTTGATCGTTGAGGTTGCGGTGTGTTACGTAGAGTGGGGTCTGATCCAGACTATCTTCTGCGATGGCATAGCCATGATTTTGTGACGTAATTGTCACTCGTTTTGTATTGAGATCTTGGACTGGTTGATTTCCGCCACGATGCCCGAACTTCATCTTATAAGTGTCTCCTCCTAAAGCAAGAGACAAGAGTTGATGTCCTAGGCAGATACCGAAGATAGGACGTTCACCCATGAGTCCTTGAATCGTCTTAATTCCAACTTCAACGCTCTTGGGGTCTCCCGGTCCATTGGAGAGGAAGACGCCATCTGGTTGAAGGGCTAAGATCTGTTCCGCTGAGGTGTTATGGGGCACTACCGTCAGGTGAAATCCACACTCTTGCATGGCTGTCAAGATATTTTTCTTAATTCCGAAATCTAGAACTACGACATGTGGCGAACCTTTCTCTATTTGAGTTGCGGGTAGAGTGTAAATTTCTGTGGTACTGACCTTAGCCACAACCTCTGGAGGAACAAGCCATGCTTTCACCCTTGGGATCAACTCATTTAAGTGTTCAATTTCAGTTGTGATCACCCCACGTAAAACTCCGTGTTCCCGAATAATCCGTGTCAAAGCACGAGTATCAATCCCTTTGATTCCCACGACTCCCGCTTGTGCTAACGTTCTGGAAATGTTTTTCTCCATCTGCCAATGACTCGGATTACGGGCGGCTTCTTTCACGATAAATCCCTGCACCTGAGCCTTCTCCGATTGGTCATCCATCCGATTTATACCGTAATTCCCAATCAGAGGATAGGTCATACAGACCATTTGCCCTGAGTAAGAGGGGTCGGTCAGCACCTCTTGGTAGCCTGTCATGCCCGTGTTAAAAACGACTTCTCCAAAGGCCTCACCGGTTGCCCCATAGGACTCCCCCATTAAAACTTTCCCTGTTTCTAGTACAAGTGCTGCTTTCATTCCATCCCTCCTCGGGAAAAATCCTCATCCATCTTTTAATTCCCCTCTGAAACTACTTCCAAAGCTCCGTAAATACTTCATCCAAAATCTCCAAGGCCTTATCCATTTCAGCTTTATTAACAATTAATGGAGGAAGGAAACGCAAGATCTTGCCGCCAACACAGTTGATCAGCAGCCCGTTTTGTCGGCAAGCCTCAACAAGCTCTGGACCTAACTTAGAAACAGGCCACCCAATGATAAAGCCCTGTCCTCGGACGGGATCTCCCGTCTGATACTTTTCAGCGAGTTTTTCGAGTCCTTTTATAAAATACTGCGAATTCTTTTGAACGCCTTCCATAAATCCATCTTCGAGCATTACATCTAAAACAGCGCACCCTGCAGCAGTCGCCAAAGGGTTTCCCCCGAACGTTGAAGCGTGATCTCCTGGCTGAAAGGCGTTGGCAACCTTATCTGTGGCCAGCATTGCTCCAATTGGCACGCCACCGGCTAGTGCTTTCGCTAAGGTCAAGATATCTGGAACCACACCGCTCCATTCATAGGCAAAGAGTTTTCCGGTCCGCCCCATGCCGCACTGTACCTCATCAAAAATCAACAAAGCCCCAAATTGATCACACAGCGCACGCGCTCCTTGTAGAAACTCTGTGGTCGCTGGAAGCACTCCCCCCTCCCCCTGAATGGGTTCAATGAAGACCGCTGCCGTATTTTGATTAACTTGAGCCTTTAGGCTCTCAAGATCATTTAATTTTGCATAAGAGCAGCCCACTGGAAGTGGGTCATACCCTTCTTGATATTTAGTCTGTCCGGTGAGCGTGAGGGTTGCCAAGGTTCGTCCGTGAAACGAATTTTCCAGCGTAACAACTTCGTATTTATGTGCTCCAACGTTTTTCTTAGCATATTTACGCGCCAGCTTGAAGGCCGCTTCATTAGCCTCCGCTCCACTGTTGCAAAAGAACGCTTTGTCCGCAAATGAGTTCTCCACCAAGCGCTCTGCCAAAGCGACTTGGTTCGGTATCCAGTACAAGTTAGACGTGTGCATAATTTCTTTAGCCTGTTCTTGAACAGCATGGACAATCGCCGGATGATTATGCCCCAGTGAACTAACCGCTAACCCTGTCAGAAAATCCAAATAGCGCTTTTCTTCTGTATCCCAAACCCAGGCTCCGTCTCCTTTGACAATTGTCATAGGTAGGCGAGCATAGGTGTTCATGACGACATTTTTCCCCCGCTTAATAATTGCTTGGCTTGATAAACCGTCTAATTGTTTCATGTATTATCCCCCCTATTTTCGATGTTCGTTTTTTTATTGTTCATAATCAGTCATCGCCTTTGAACATTGTTCCGATTCCACCATCTGTGAACAACTCTAGTAAAATAGCGTGGCTTTGACGCCCGTCCAGAATATGAACACTTCCAACGCCACCTTCTAGCGCAGAGACTGCACACTCGACTTTAGGGAGCATTCCACCAGTCAAAACTCCTTGAGCTGTCAACTGATCGACTTCTCCTCTGGAAATCGTTGAGATGAGAGAGTCTGGATCTGTAACATCGCGCAGTATTCCTCGAACATCCGTCAATAGAAGCAGCTTATCTGCCTTCAGTGCCTCAGCAATTTTACCTGCTGCCGTATCCGCGTTAACGTTATATGTTTCTCCGTTTTCTCCACTGGCAACGGGTGAGATGACGGGAATATATCCATGTCCCAGTAAGGTGTTTAAAATATCAGGGGTAACGCTCTGGATTTCTCCCACATGACCCAAATCGACCTCTTCCATCTCTCCATGACTATTAGCCATTTGCATGGGCTTCTTAGCAGCGATGAGTAGTTGCGCGTCTTTCCCAGATAAACCGACACCCTTCCCCCCAAAGCGATTGAGGAGAGAGACCATCTCTGTATTCAACTTTCCTAATAAAACCATTTGCGCAATCTCCATGGTTTGCGCATCCGTGACTCTCAAGCCCCGTATAAATTGGCTTTCAATACCCATTTTCTTCAGCATGGCATTGATCTCCGGTCCACCGCCGTGAACGACTACGGGACGAATCCCCACAGAATGCAAAAGCAAAACATCCATGATGACTGATTCTTTCAGGACGGGATCAATCATAGCGTGCCCGCCATATTTAATAACGACGGTTTTTCCCGCGAATTTTTGGATATACGGAAGGGCTTCTACTAAAACACGAGCTTTACCTAATCCTTGTTCCATCGGTGTCATCTCTACACTCTCCAATATCAAGTTCGATAGCTTCCATTAATTGTGACGTATTCGTGGCTCAGATCACACCCCCAGGCCGTAGCGTGTTCTTCCCCAATGTGAAGGTTCAAGCTAATATGAATATCTTTTAACCCTAGAATTCCCTTAGCCTTTTCTTCGGAAAATGCGACCCCTCTTCCTGACTTGGCGACCATTAAATCTCCAAGTAAGATATCAACTTTGTCTGGGTTAAACTCCGCTCCGGCATAACCTGCTGCCGTAAAAATACGGCCCCAATTCGCATCCTCTCCGAACAGTGCAGTTTTTACCAAGCTAGAGCCACAAATACTCTTCGCAATCTTTTGGGCATCATCTTTTGTTTTAGCACCAGATACCGAGACTTCCACAAACTTACTGGCACCCTCACCATCTCGGGCAATATCTTGAGCCAGCTGGACGCACATCATTTTAACCATTTTCTCAAAGTTGATCAGATCTTCCGCGCTCAACGTTATTCCTGAGGACCCATTTGCTAGAATGATGACCATATCGTTGGTGCTGGTGTCCCCATCAACCGTTACCATATTGAAACTTTCATTGACCGCTTCACGTAGGATGCGTTGCAATTCCGAAGCAGCAACGTTGGCATCCGTCGTCAGGAAGCCCAACATGGTTCCCATATTCGGATGAATCATCCCCGATCCTTTAGCCATCCCTCCCAGACGGATTACCCCGCCCTGAGAACAAGTAAGTTCCAATGCGCGCTCTTTGACAGTCGTATCCGTGGTCATGATCGCGAGTGCTGCCCTATGGGCTCCGTCCTCTGACATCTCCTTCGGCTCACGAATGGTCTTGACCATATCTGAGAGAAGCCCTGAACTCGCCGCTCTAATTCCATTTAAGACTCGATCAATCGGCATCTCGACCCCGATCACGCCTGTTGAGGCCACAAGAACATCCTCCGCGGGGATAGCCATAAACATTGCTACTACTTGAGCCATTGCCGATGCAGCCTGATCTCCAGCGTCTCCAACACACGCGTTGGCATTCCCACTATTAATTACAATCGCTTGCGCTAAACCATTTTGCAAATGACGCTGCGTTAAATAAAGTGGGTGTGCTTTGACCAAATTTCGAGTATACACAGCAGCCGCTTGCGCTTGAACCTGCGAAAAAACTAGCGCAACATCATATTTATCCGGATTCTTAATTCCTGCCTTGACTCCAATCGCATGGAACCCCTTCGGGGCAGCTACACCACCGTTAATTGACTTCCAAGCCTTATCATCATTATTCACTAATTCACACTCTCCTTCACCAAGTCCAACTATTCCCTTGAGTTGCACATTGACTTGCATCAGCATCCGAATTACGCACCATCACGTACTAAATCATGGCCAAAGGGCCGTCCCTAAAATTCCTTGGCCCTCAGGGTATCCCATTATCAGATTCATGTTTTGTATTGCTTGACCTGCTGCACCTTTCATCAGATTATCGATCGTTGCCACAATAATGACATTTCCAGTTCTCTGATCGACCGTCAATTGTAAAAAAGCATTGTTGCTTCCACTAGCAAATTTCGTCTGCGGCCATGTCCCTTGAGGCAACACATGGATGAATTCCTCTTGCTCGTACTGTTCACGCCAGCACTCTCGAAGGTCTTCTTCTTGTACGCCTGCCTGAACTCCGGCATAAATCGTGACCAGCATTCCCCGTGTCATCGGAACTAAATGAGGCGTAAAATTAATCATTAGCGGTAACCCTGCAGCCCTGGACAGTTCTTGTTCTATTTCTGGAGTATGACGATGATTTCCTACCCCGTATGCCTTAAAGTTTTCATTAATTTCAGCATAATGCGTGCCAATAGAGACCCCACGACCAGCTCCAGACACACCGGATTTGGCATCAATAATTAAATTGTTTGTATGTAGTAGTTTTTTACGGAGCAAAGGAACAAGCGCAAGTAAGGTTGCGGTTGGATAACAACCTGGATTAGCGATTAAGGATTGTCCCTGTATTTGCTCACGATAGAGTTCTGGCAAACCATATACCGCATCCTTAAGGAGCTCTGAAGCAGGATGCTTAATTTTATACCATTCCTCATATACCTCAGCAGTATTCAATCGAAAGTCTGCTCCCAGATCGATAACCTTTATATTTTGCGCTAAAAAAGCACTAGTTCTTGCTGCTGTCAATCCATGTGGGAGTGCACAAAAAAGCACATCAAGCTCTGGTACGTCTTCGTCCTGCAAGATCCCCCCCTTTTGACCACTCCAATGGGGATAGACAGTCTCATAATCCTGCCCAGCTACGCTAGATGAAGCGAGATACAAGTCCTTTACTGCCTCATGGCGTTTCAATAAACGCACCAATTCCTGTCCTGCATATCCTGTGGCCCCAAAAACTCCAACTTTCATATTTTAACCCGGTTTGGAAATACTGAACAACCAAAATCGTTTCAGTACTTTCACTTTGTTGACTAAACAAAGCGCTAGTTTCAAACTAACCATCGACCAGGCTCTTTCACTTCCTTTCGTTCATAGAATCATGATCAGTATTTTTAAGTTTAATTTAAGGTAAATCTTTTATGAATGAACTATATTTAAATGTTATTCATAATTATACATAGAAATGTATAAAAATTCAATAGTATATGAAAAAAGAGGGTTCCGCTCCCTCTCCTAATAGTTCTTCCCACTTTTCTAGGATTCATTATAAATGTCCACGCTAATCACTTGACTGAACGAAACTCCCGCTTCATTTGATGCAAGAGCTTTTTATCACTTAAAACATCCCAACCAGTTAAGGCAAGAGTGAGCATAGCTAAATTAACTAATCTTTCTCCTTCTACTGAAAGCGCCGCTTGAGCAAAATCTCGAGTATGTGGAATCTCCGTGCCCGTCCCTAACGTTAAATAAGGATGAATCGCCGGAACAGCGCGGCTGACGTTCCCCATGTCCACAGAGCCCATTGCAGTTTGCGGGGAAGCAATTTGATGGATGCCCAACGCTTGCAGGTTTTTTGTAAAACTAGCCGCTAAGGCCAGATTTGTATGCATTTCATCATAAGAAAATTCGAATTTTTGCCAAGTCACCTTAGCTGAGACCATGGCTGCCGCCCCTTGAGCACAACGAATCACTTGTTCCCTTAATTCATCCAGTTCTTTACGTTTTTTAGCCCTAATATAAAAACGTGCAACCGCCCGTTCCGGGATAATATTTGGGGCTGTTCCCCCCTCGGTGATAATCCCATTAACTTTCATATCTTGTGAAATCTGTTTTTTAAGCGCGTTAATCCCAACAAAGAAATTAATGACAGCATCTAATGCATTAATGCCAAAATTAGTAGCTGCAACGGAATGGGCAGCTCGACCATGGAACGTAAATTCCAACGCATCTAAGGCGAGGCTAGAAATTACAGGGACGTTTTGACTGCCCGGATGAAACATTATTGCAGCGTCAACATCGTTAAAGATCCCTTCTTTCACTAAAGTTACTTTGGCTCCACTGGTTTCTTCAGCAGGGCTACCAATAACTAAAATTTCACCCGCCAGTTCCAAGCTCTTACTCAAAATCACCGCTGCACCAGCACTAGCCGCACCAATTAAGTTGTGACCACAACCATGTCCCACACCCGGTAAGGCATCGTATTCCGCCAAATATGCAATCCGTGGACCTGGACGTGTCCCTGAGAATTGAGCCATAAAGGCCGTTTCTACCCCGGCGATCCCAAGCTTCACTTCAAATCCATGTTTCCGAAGATAACTGCATAACACCTCTGACGCAAAATATTCCTTGTATCCAAGTTCAGGCCGTTCCCCAATCTGACGCGCAAGTTCCCACACTTCTTGGCGTAAACACTGTGCTTGATCCCTGAAAAACTCCTTTATCGCATCCATGGAGTATCCCAACTCTCTTCTCTTCGCTTCTCTTTTTTTATCTAATTGGTCTGTCAACCTAATGGTGAACCACTACTGTTACGATTACAGTTTAATCCACTTTTAGCGTTTTAGATAGAGGGTTCTTCATCGCGAACATGATTAGTGCTCCTAAATATTACAAGAACGGACAACACCCCAAGTATTGGCCATGAAATAACGTCCCATAAAAGACTGAGCCCTGTTCCCATTTCCCTTAACAGTGACAAATTTTCGATAATCCGAATCCCAATCTGCTGTAGATTAGTAACATAGGGTGATCCTGAGAGCATCACTAATACTATATTCAAGCCTTGAAAGACTATATTACGTCCAGTCCATAAAAAGACCCCAAACGTTAAGCCTGCGACCATTAAGCTAATGGCTAATCCAATACCCCATTTTCTTCGCTCAGCCATGCGTCTTTCCTCCTCAAAATCAACCGGATTCGCCACAATCTGAGCCATAAGCTGGGTTTGGAAATGTGCTAGTGCTATGCTGGGAATAGGTTTATCTTGAAACAATTGGGTCCATAACTCCTTGTCCGTCTCCTTCATGGATATCCCTCCTTTCCAGCCTCTGGCGCAGTTTTTCTTTCCCTCGATGGAGGTAAGTCTTTACCCGACTCACCGGGACCGCTAATACCAAGCCTATTTCCTCGTACGAAAGCTCTTGATGAAAACGCAAATAGAGTGCCTGCCCGTAATGCTCTGGAAGCTCGTTCAACACCTCAGCAAGCATGTCAGCCTGTTCCTTCACCAAACAGACTTCTTCAGGTAGGGGTTGATCATCAACTAAGTTTTCATCGAGGATTAAGGGTACTTCTCTTCGCCGCTTACGTAATAGGTCAAGAGCTTTATTACGGGCGATAGTGTATAACCAAGCACGAAATGGATGTTCCTCTGAGTATCGACTCAAATTACGATAGGCCGCTAAAAATGCTTCCTGTGCACAGTCGAAAACATCCTCATCTGAGCCAAGAGTTCTCCTCAAAAAATGAATTAACGGTACCTGGTAACGCTCCACAAGGTCAGCAAACTTTTCATGGTGACCGGATAGTACTTGCCGAATGATATCGGTATCTTCCATACCGCTTTGACTCCTATCATGAGTTCTATACTAACTCTTATTATCCCCTCGTTATATGTACGTACGACTTATCCTAAATGTTTCAGATTTGGAAGTCTTCTGCGTGCATTGACAAAACTCCTTTCTTCGTGCTCTCGTAGGTATAATTCATGAATTACCCTTTCTCAAAAGATTTGTTTTCCAAAGGCTGAACAAATCAACCCTACAGCTAATTCGGCTGTTTTATTCTGATTATCCAAGATTGGATTAACTTCTACTACCTCCATACTCGATACATGACCAGAATCCGCCAAGTGTTCCATAGCCAGATGCGCCTCGCGATACGTAATCCCTCCGATAACTGGCGTCCCGACGCCCGGGGCCTCCTCAGGGTCAATGACATCTAAATCAAAACTCACATGGATTCCATCCGTTCCTCGTGCAGCAATCTTAATGCCCATTGAAATCACTTCCTGCATTCCCAATTGATCAATATCCCTCATTGTAAATACTGTGATCTTAGATTTCTGTAGCATTTCCTTCTCTTGGGGGTCTATTTCACGGGCCCCAATGATCACCGTATTCTCCTCCCTTATTTTTTTGTGTTCCCCCCCAATCGACGTCAATTCATACGCTCCAATTCCGTTGGCGACAGCCAGAGGCATGCCATGGATGTTGCCACTGTCGGTAGTAGCGAGTGAGTTGTAATCCCCATGTGTATCAAACCAAATCACTCCGAAACAATGTCCGTCTGACGCCAAGCCTGCAAGTGACCCGATCCCAAGACTATGATCCCCACCGAGGATTAAGGGTATAGCTCCAGCCTTTATTGCCTCGGACACCATGAGTTGAAGCCGTTCATTAACCTTTACAATTTCCGGTAAGTACTTAAGCCGCTTGTCGGTGATCTCGAGCGTCTCCAGAACAGGAACCTCAATATTTCCAAAATCCTCTACGGTCCATCCCAATTGTTGTAAACGCTCATTCAATCCAGCATTGCGAATTGCACTAGGGCCCATATCCACCCCGCGGCGATCTGCCCCCAAATCAATAGGAACCCCAATAATCCTAATAACATTTTTATTCATAGATTTATACCCCCTGTATAACTTAATACTTGTGATTACTAAAAAGCTGACCCGCTTCATGATGAAGGTTCTCTCCCTTGCCTTCGTCAACTATTCAACAATATTATTGTGCCCCTAATAAGCAAAAGCTTGCAAATAATATTTAACATGGACGCTTTCAACTAGGGATCAAGTTCTCGTGTCATGCACTCTTTACCAAAAAATCAATTTATACCTATAAAACGAGAAGCAGCATAAATGCAGCTTCTCTATCAAGGAATCGATAGTCACTTATACATACTGGATTAATATAAACAAACAGTTACAAGATAAGGGATAGAATTCAATGTGTTTTGAATTCTATCCCTTATCTTGTACGATTAACTAAATTAGACTAAGGCCCGTTTTGGAGCTAGAACCTTTCTCTAACAGCTTTTAATGCCATTGCTACCTCTGCACCAAACAATATTATCATACAGACAATATAAACCCAGAAGGTAAACAACATAATGAATGTCAGACTTCCATAGATTATTTCATATTGCCCTAAGTGCAACGAATACCAAACAAACGCTTCTCGAGAGAGGTATATCCCTAGTGTTGAAACCAATGCACCAATCATCAGATAAGAATGCCTGATCGTCTCTGAAGGGACGAAACGATAACAAGAATAGCAAGTCAAAAACAACAATAAGGGAAACAACACCGAGATATGTCATAAAAAAGGGCCAGCCAAAATGTTATATTGCCCTTTATGAAAATTCTTTGTATTAAATCAAGTGATATGGTTGTTACCAATGATGTAACGATGGTTAAAGATAATAGTATTCCAAGCATACCGAAACCAACTAAGTATTGTTTTAAAAATGACCGCCGTTGCCGGATTTCAAATATTGTATCAAGGATCTTCTGAAATGAAACAAATCCACTCATAGTAGTCCAAAGTATTCCAATCAAACCAACAACACCGACTTGGTTCGAACCTACCGCGACCAACCGTGACACATTTTCCACAATATTGAAATTAGCATTCGGTAGGGTTGGTACATAGGAATGAGCAATATCTGACAAGAAATTTTGTACCGAGGTATCCGAAATGAAAAATGAAGCGCCGTATACAAGCAGAAGCACCAACGGAATCATAGCACAGAGACCAAAAAAGGCGATGACGGCAGCCAATGCAACGATATTATGTTTATTAATTGATATTATGAGATACCGTATAAATTGTTCAATAGGTCTATAATAAAAATACATAAATTCGCCCCTTGCAGCTTCTCAAACCTGTCTAACA
>JUEG02000725.1_pt1 | contig 18019 bp, 14 predicted proteins | sample 432341 | NCBI WGS metagenome assembly JUEG02 (sample SAMN02953476, study PRJNA257561) | rock porewater metagenome | biome: terrestrial; feature: Opalinus Clay rock; material: porewater; isolation source: Opalinus Clay rock BIC-A1 borehole | place: Switzerland: Mt Terri URL, St-Ursanne ...
GAATCATTCTTCGGACATTTTAAAGATGAAGCTTATATTAAGCAATGTAATACTTTAGAGGAATTAAAATTTGAGATTAAGCAGTATATGAACTACTACAATAAATACAGATATCAATGGAATTTAAAAAAGATGACTCCTGTAGAATACAGAAATCATCTTAATAGTGCTGCCTAGGTCTTTTTTAAATTGTCCTTTACAAGGGGTACATTATAATTAGTCCGAGGGAACATAAAACACACTTCAATATTCAACTGAAAACTGCTAAACCTATCGCCACCAAGCTATTTCAACTCTATCAACACAACGCACTCGACGTGACTCGTCATCGGAAACATATCCAGCGGTTGAACTTCTTTCACTATATACCCTAATTCACTAAGAATCTTACAGTCCCTTGCTAGAGTAGCCGGATCACAGGATATATAAACAATTTTTTCGGGCATCATATTTCCTATGGCTTCGAGGACGTGAGGTTCACAGCCCTTACGAGGTGGATCTAAAACCACGACCTCAGCCTTAATTTTGTCCTGAACCAGGTCAGGTAGCACTCTTTCCACTCTACCCACCATAAATTCAGTGTTTGTGATATTATTCAACTCTGCATTTTCTTGGGCATCTTCGATGGCTTCAGGAACCATTTCAATCCCAATCACCTTGCCTGCTTTTTGAGCTAAGAACAGTGAAATCGTACCAATCCCGCAATATGCATCAATGACCGTTTCTTGTCCTTTGAGATCACAGTACTGTAAAGCTTTTTCATAAAGCTTTTTAGTTTGGGTAGGATTCACCTGAAAAAAGGCTGGGACTGATAGCTTAAATTTCAAATCACCGATACTTTCTGTGATTTTCCCCTCGCCTGCCAGCACTCTAAACTTTTCACCTAGTACAACTCTGTTATTAGCGTAATTTTTATTAAGAACAACGCCCACGATTCTTTTATTTTCTATAAGCTTTTCAGCTATTTTCTCACCTTTAGGCCATTTGTCAGTAGTGGCTACAAAAACAACCATCACTTGATCGGTAGCTTCACTTCTTCTGATTATGACATGCCTTAGAAGTCCAGTGCCTTTTTTCCAGTCATAAGGCAGCACTTCATACTCGTTTAGTAAAACTTGAATTTCTTGAGCGGTCTGATTGATAACATCATCAACGAGAAGACAGCTCTTAACCTCCATGGGCTGAAAGTTATCTTCACCAAAAAACCCTAATGCAACTTGACCATCCTTTTGTCCCACTTGGAAGTGAACTTTGTTTCGGTAACCCCAAGGGTTGTCCATGCCAATAGTAGGGAGAACATTAACCTCCAGTTTACCTAGACGCTGGAAAACATCCTTTACAGTTTGCGTTTTTGCCACTAACTGAGCCTCATAGTTAAGATGTTGTAACTGGCAACCTCCGCACTCTTTATAATGGGTGCACTCTCCAATCACTCTATCCGTAGAAGCCTGTAATATTTCTACTACCTCAGCCTTAGCAAAACTCTTTTTAACTTGCTTGACCTGAGCAATTACTTTTTCGCCGGGTAAAGTCTTGGGAACAAAAACAGCTATACCCTCGAACCTGCCAACTCCATCCCCCTGATGAGTCAAACCGGTTATTTCAATTTCAATTTTTTGACCTACACTTACAATTGTATTTAGCACTTTATGCCCTCCTAATTTAGAATAGGTTTCTACTGTAATGGAATAATAGCAAGTGTTTAATAATGTTAAGGAGTTAAAACATGCCTAAAGAAACCTTTGCTCAATTTATAAACAGTATGAAAGAAACCTTAAATATGGTTGATAAAAATTGCCTTAAGGAAAATGACGGTTATATCGATTTAAGTAATATTATAACCGTAGATAACTTAACTAAGGCAATTGAAACAGAAATTACACCGGAAAATCCGTTAGCTGAAGCCTTTGAACTTATTATTGCCAAAGTAGAGCGAAAACAATTAGACAAAGTTCAACTTGGCATTAACGAGTTTCTTAAAAATTATCTACTCAATCTAACGGAAGAAAATGATAAATATATTACTAAGTTATATTTAAGACGGATACACATGGTTTTTGAATGTTGTCTCAGTAGGGACTTTCCCTATAAAGAGGAAATCTGGACTTATATTGGTGGATGCCTAAATACCCTAGGATTACATCTTATCGAACAGGGTTATTTAGAGGCCTCCAAGGAAATCTTAGAAACTCTTTTCCAACTAGGACGTTTGGCTGCTCAGAAGGGTCTACAAACTTCCTCCACCCAGGGCTATTTTCGGGTATTAGAACATAAAGCCAATGAAAAGAAATATCATGATTTAGCTTCTGCAGCTAAAAACTTTCGCTTTAATATTGAATAACTATTTAGGAGGCATTTATGGTTGAATTACAATCCTACATGAGGGTTTTATTATCAGTAACCTCTGGTCTTTTAACCCTTCTCGGTTCCGTAGGTATTTTCATCTCGCTAATTATCCAACGTAAAGTCGAGCGTCTGCAAGATATCCTAGAAGAATTTATGGATTTATCCTATCAGGAAGATACTAATTTAACTAGTAAAATGTTTAAGCTGATTGAAAAGTACCAGATGCATTACCTTGTCCCAGATGCTCCTACAAAGACCTTAATTGCCTACGTTAACTTATCTATAGGGCTAGTGATTGTTTCTTGGACGGGTATATTGGTATTTAATTTCACAGCACCCTTGACACTTACCTCGCTGATATATTTTTTCCCGATTTTTGGTGGTTTTGTCGTCTTGTTATATTTTAGACAGCTCCTAAAAAACGTGATCAGTCCTATTAATAACTGGCTTTTAAGTACAATTATTCCGCCACCTACGGCGTTAAGAAGTGTATCATATCTTTCTAAGTATGTAAATGTTTCCGTCAAATCAATTCTCAAGCAGGCTCGCCTTGGCGTTGTTATTCGTTATAAAGAAGATCCCAAACACGAGGGCTTAGTTCAGGCCGAGGTGGTGCTCAAGGAAGAGCTGTCTATGGACGACTTCTTTTATTATTTTTATTTATCTGACGAGGATAAAACCTATTTTGTGTCTTTTGGAGAAATTTATTGTTGTTTCCCACCTGATAAGATTACTAAAAAACCCATACCGGTTCAAAGAAACGTTAATATTTTGCTGGGTCGAACTAAACTTCAACATAACAGTGATCAAAAATTGTTGGGTCAACTTTTGATTTTTCCACGGGAAGAAAAACATCCTATTCAATACACCTTTTACTTACAGTGGGAAGACAAAGTAATTAGACAAAAAGGGAGTCCTGAGATAAAAATTAACCATCTACTGATGTATCATATAAAAAATAACAAGGTCCAAATTCTAAACAATGAGGATAAAATACCTATGTTGTCAGAACTATCACAGCTTTTTGAACTAAATAATAAACGCAGGTATCTCTCAGAGTTACCTGCTGATAAACACAACCTAAATGAAAAGCTTCAAACCTCTACTGAAGATGTTTACATTAGTTAGTCTATAAATTATTGATTCAGACTAACAAAGATCAATAAGGTCATTATGGTATTCCAAGTTGCATGAGCAATTATAGGAGTTATCAGTGAACCCGTTTTTTCATAAAGTAAAGCCAGCCCTATACCACCAAAGGTTAAGGGAATCATTCTAAATAAATCAAAATGCATGGAGCCAAAGAAAAGGCTTGTGATGATTATGCCCGGCCAAATGCCCCATCTAAATCTAATTAAAGGATAAATAAAGCCTCTGAAAAACAATTCCTCACTAAGTGGTGCAAGTACCGAGCCTGCTAAGAAAATTATTATCAGATTTCTTAAGCCCTCAGCTTGCCTAACGATGTTCTCAAAGGGCTGTGGTTGGGGTGTTTGAGGGTATATTAATTGCATAATGATACCAACCACCACAATTATTAGTAAAAGGGTTATCCCACCCACTACACCTTTAATCAAGTTCGAAAATAAATTCTTAGTTGTTAAACCCAGGTCTTTAAATTGGCTACCCCTAGTTAATGCGAATAATAAAACACCAAAGATTAGAATTCCGGCTTGTAGCAAGGAGGCTACAATAAACCTTGAGAAGTTATCATCAAAATTCTCAACGATATTCTTTGAAAAAAAACTTAATAAAATGATTGCAGCTAAAATATAGAAAACGTCCCTAACTCTCCATTTAGGTTTTTGAACTGGAAAAGAATTCGACAAATTTCAAACCTCCTTGTAAAATTACATGATATTCTATATTATTCGGAATTGCATTAAAAAAAACCTCCCAATTTCAAGAAATGTACACAAATTTCAGTTCCCTTAAATGTGTACATTTCAGTACTGTTAACCTTAGCCTTTGCAAATTATTTTGCAAAGTTTAATATTTACCAACAGTGGAGGTAAAAAGTCGTCTAATAAACCTAATCTTTTCAGGTTATAATAACAAGGAATTTAGAACATATCTCAAAAAATTAAAATAAATTAAAGGGGGTTAATAAGGTGACGCTTTATTTCTATGCAATATTGGCCCTAGTCCTATTAGTTTTAGGCCTAGCCATGTATATTGCCATCGCTCGTCTCCCCGGTTTCACCAAGAAAAGAGAACAAAGTAATGTTGAAGATGAGCCCCACCAAATTCATCTAAAATTTAAACCTGATTACGAATTTGGCGCCGAACTTAGGACTGACGCCCATGGAACAGTGGTAAAAAAGTTTGAGGATTATGAAATCCCATGGGGTTATGGTGATAACAAAATCGTTCTAATGACTAAAGACCCTCATTGGTTATTTACCTACTGGGAGTTAACTGACCAAAGGAAGGATAAATTAAAAGAAGAGTTTGGAGATGAGATTTTTACTAACTCCTACCCAGTATTGCGGGTTTATGATAAAACGAAGGGCCACACCTATATCTATTCAGAAATTACTATTAATGACTATGCCCGCAGCTGGTATATCAATGTTCATTCAGATTGTAGCTATCAAGTTATTTTGGGTCGCAAAACTCACGGAGGTTTATTTGTTCCAATATTAGAATCTAACTTAGTAAATACACCCCGCGAAAGAATGTCCAGCTCCATCGATGAGAACTGGCCTCCAATTCCCGGAATGGATAAATACTATAATCAATTTAGCTTTAACGAAGTATTAAGTTCGCCCGACTCCCAGAGAAAGGAATGATTGCATGTCCAAAGGATACCTAAGTCTCATTCTTCATGCTCACTTACCTTTTGTTAGGCATCCGGAAAGCGAGGAATTTCTTGAGGAAAGATGGCTTTTTGAAGCTATGAGCGAAACATACATTCCATTAATTATGGGGTTTGATCGTTTAATTCATGACAAAGTCCCTTTTAGAATTACTATTTCCCTATCCCCAACCTTGATAAATATGCTAAATGATCCTTTACTTCAAAACCGTTATCGTCAGCACTTAGAAAAGACAATTGAACTAACGGATAAAGAATTGAAAAGGACTGAAAACCAACCTGAGTATCATCAAGTGGTTAACATGTATCACCGCTTATACAGAGAAATTTATCACACTTATATCAACGTGTACCATCAGAACCTAATTAAAGCTTTTAAGAAATTTCAAGATTTAGGGCTTGTAGAAGTAATAACCTGTGGAGCATCACACGGTTTCTTCCCCCTAAACAATTTATATCAACAAGGTATAAGAGCACAGGTAGGAATCGCTGTAGATACTTACAAAGACTCATTTGGATCTATTCCTAAGGGGTTTTGGCTACCGGAATGTGCTTACTCCCCCGGTGATGATAATATCCTTAAGGAATTTGGCATAAAATATTTCATTATCGAGAGTCATGGAGTTTTATTTGCCGACAAAATTCCCCGTTATGGGGTTTTCGCTCCTATAGAAACACCATCCGGTGTTGCAGTTTTTGGCCGAGATTTAGAATCATCAAAACAAGTCTGGAGCGCTCAGGAAGGTTACCCGGGTGATCTTGATTACCGTGAATACTACCGAGATATAGGCTTTGATTTGGATGAAGAATACATCGGACCCTATATTCATCCCAAAGGACTTAGAGTAAATACAGGTTTAAAGTACTTCAAGGTAACCGGTAAAACAGAATACAAAGAGATTTATAACCCACAACAAGGCTTAGAGAGGGCTGCTACTCATGCCGGGAATTTTTTATTTAATCGCGAAAAACAAATTGAGCATTTAGCCGGCATAATGGATAGAAAACCAATGATAGTTTCACCCTATGATGCCGAGCTTTTTGGCCATTGGTGGTTTGAAGGGCCAAAATTTCTGGAATTTTTGTTTAGAAAAATTCATCATGACCAAGATATTGTTGAATTAAAATCACCGGCAGATTATCTTACAGAATATCCTGTCAACCAAGTGACTGTTCCTAATATGTCCACTTGGGGTCATAAGGGTTATAATGAATTTTGGCTAGATGATAGTAACAATTGGATCTATCCACATTTGCATAAAGCTACCGAACGAATGATTGAGTTAGCCAACAATAATCTACAGGCACAAGGTGTTATGCATAGGGCTTTAAATCAAGCTGCAAGAGAATTAGTTCTTGCCCAAAGCAGTGACTGGGCCTTTATTATGAAAACCGGAACTATGGTTGAGTATGCTGAAAAAAGAACTAAAGATCATATTGGTAGATTTAATAAATTATATGAAGCTATTCGGTCTAACTCTATTGAAGAGGGCTGGCTTTCGGAACTAGAAGATTTTAATAATGTTTTTCCGAATATAAATTATCAACTTTATGCAGGTTAAAAAGAAACCCTTAAAGCTTAGGCTTTAAGGGTTTCAATCTTGTCACAATATATTTCATTTAAAAGTTTGGCTTCTTGTGGACTAATTGCTTCAGAGAAAACTTTTACGATAGGTCTTTCTGAATCCGGCAAGATCAAGCTCCAACTGCCACTATCATGAAGAACTTTTACTCCATCAAGCATTTCTAATTTTTGACCTTGGGATTCTTCAATTAATCTTCGGATTAGCTTTCCTTTATCCTCCCAGGGACAGTATATCTCTTGTTGATATGTGTGGAATTGTGGAATTCTACCTTTAAGTTGGGAAATAGTCATATCATTATCTGCCACATAGTTTAATAAACTGGCTAGATTATGAATTCCATCAAAAGAAAGATCAAACTGAAAATCATTCATACTCTCCATTAAATGTTGTGGAGCTGTTTTTGATCTCTTTACTGAACAGTTAAAGCGTTGGGCCAAAGTCTCGATAACTGAACTGGCTGTGGTAGGAGCAGTAATATGTCCTCCCGGATCATTTTCCATAGTCAAAAGTGAATTTATAGCAAAAAGTTCTTCTTCTCCAATCATTTCACCCAGTTCATCCACCATTACTATATTTTCCCCGTTGTTATCAACAAGCACACCACAGTCAGCCTTATTGAACTTGACACTATTGCCAAAGCTTTTTAAAACCTCACGTGATTGTAATTTGTTAAAGCTATTTGCAGCATAATCGGAAAATATTACATTGCATCCTGCGTTATTTAGGACACTCTTTAACAATTTCCCAATTGCTTGCCCCTGGTAACCTACTAAAATATTATAGCTTCTAGTGAGCTTACCCTTGGGGAAACATCTTTGGCCGATATTCTCACAGTAGTCACTGGAGATATGGTTTAAAGTCTCAACCTCTCCAAGTTGACAGGTCCGCTTAAAATCTTCCCTGGCCAACAAATTTTCTAACTTTCGTTCCTCACCTTTGGATATGTTAATACCTTTGTGGTTAAAAAATTGAATTGCAACTTTGCTCAAATCCTCCGGACACTGTTTAACATGGATACCACCAGAGGCTTGCAAGCTTTTGATGGCATACCTATTGATGGGTGTAACTCCAGAACCAATATCCGTTACTTTGGTACCTGAAGCCATTAGGCCTGCTAAAAAGGATTGTTTTACAACATTTGCTCCTGCCCAATTATCAGAACTTAAAACTATCTTCCCTTTATCTGAAAACATAGAACCAAAAGCCGCGCCAAGCTTTACCGCATATTCCGGCGTTATATCTAGGTTTAGAACACCCCTAATTCCTTGGCTTCCGAAGATGTTTTTAACTGATTTGGCTCCCCAGATCAGACTATCATTCACTGTCGCTCCGGCATCAACTCTCTTATAAGGCCATAGTTTTACACCCGGTCTTAAATTGGCCCCCTCTTCAATTACTGAGGAATCACCAACCACGACACCCTCGAAGAGATTACTTGAATTTTTAACTTGAACCTTGTGGCAAAGAGTAACACCTCTGACTTGGCTCCCGTGACCTAGATAGTTATTATCCCATAAGATTGATCTCTTGGTACTAACCTTAGAGGATATTAGATTGTTTTTGCCAAGGATGGTGTGACTACCGATTACTGCACCCTGATTAACTTTAGTACCCGCTCCAATATAGGCAGGAGCTTCTACAATGGCCTCAGGGTTGATCTCTACACCGTCTTCTAACCAAATCCCCGGGCTGAATTCTTTAGCCGTAAACTCTATTTGAACTTTACCATCTAAGATATCAAAATGAGCTTGTTGATATTGTTGTAAGTTTCCGATATCGCACCAATATCCATCCAAAACACAACCGTACATCGGTTTTGCCTCATTTAGTAATTTTGGAAAAAGATCTTGACTAAAATCATACTTCTTTTGCGCCGGAAATTCAGCTAAAACCTGAGGTTCTAGAATATAAATTCCAGTGTTTATGGTATCGCTAAAAACTTCTCCCCAACTGGGTTTTTCAAGGAACCTTGAAATTTCACCGGTTTTCTCGGTAATTACCACCCCATACTCTAGGGGGTTATCGACAGTAGTAAGAACCAAGGTAGCCAATGCTTGTTTCTCTCTGTGATAATCAATGGCTTTTTGCAAATCAAAGTCTGTTAGAGCGTCTCCACTGATCACTAAGAAGGTTTCATCTAGAAATTCCTCACCGTTTTTAACACTTCCCGCCGTTCCTAAGGGCTCCTGCTCAATAAAATAATGTAAGTTAACCCCAAAATCACTACCATCGCCAAAGTAATCCATGATGGCTTGGGGCATATATTGTAGAGTAACACCAATGTCAGTAATCCCGTGTTTTTTTAAAAGGTTAACTATATGCTCCATGGTTGGCTTGTTTAATAAAGGAACCATGGGTTTAGGTCTATCACAGGTTAAGGGTCTCAAACGCGAACCCTCACCCCCAGCCATAATTACCGCTTTCATAGTAGGTTACCCCTTTCTTAAGGTTTGGGTTTATTGTAATGTCCCTTCGTAGGGACCATGATTTTGGTTTAAATAAGTAATTAGATGTGTCCAATCATAGGCATTCCAATTACTATGCTCATATTCCCTCCGCACTTCTTCATAGGTATCAATTGTAGCTGTGGCTATTTTATCCCAGCTATAAACTTCCAGCACATCGCGATAAGCATTTTCTTTGTATTTCTTAGCATCTGAAGGATTTCCGAGAATATGTAAAATGTTATCCGCTAATGAATTACTAGATCCGGTGTAAGCTTTTAAGCCATTACTACCGTGCTTGATTATTTCCGATAATCCTCCTGTATCTGACACCACCACAGGAGTCTGAGTCGCCATTCCTTCTAAGGCTACAATTCCAAAGGGTTCGTAAAGACTGGGGAAAACTGCACAATCGGATATTTGGTAAAGTCGATTCCTTAAATCATCATCGATGTAACCCAAAAATTGAACTTTATCAGATATACCCATATTCCTCGCTTTGTCCTGCAAATACTGACCATTAGGTCCTTTACCTGCAATCAAAAAACGAGTATTAGGTTGGTAGTGTAGAATCTTTGGCACACTATCTAATAAAACTTGGACTCCTTTTTCTTGGACTAATCGGCCTACAAAAAAGATAACCTTTTCTTGTGGCATAGCATAGGTTGCTTTAAAATTATCATTTCGACCATTGACAATAAAGTTCTGGGGCTCCACCCCGTTAGGAATAATTTTGATTTTATCGCCGGGAAGTTGAAAAATCCTTTTTAATTCCTTGTCCATATATTTTGAACAAACAATGACCTTCCAAGCTTCATAGGTTAGCCACCACTCCACGTCGCTGATATACCTCTGTTCATCACTATGTAAACCACAATTGCGTCCCCATTCAGTAGCATGGACCGTGGCCACGAGAGGAATATTTAAGGAATGTTTGAGAACCCTTCCGGCATAGGCTACTAACCAATCATGGACATGAATCAGTTGTACAGGTTCTGGCTCTTCAAAGGTTCTGAGTAGACTCATGGTATATTCCAACATGCTAAAATTAAGGTGTAGAATGCCTGTTCTAAAATCAGGTGTAGAAAGGTTAGTATAGGGATTAACTCGATGTACATTCACCCCATCCACTACCTCAAAAGCAGGTGCCCCCTCTGCGCCACTCGTGATTAAGTGAATTTCCAAATCTTGCTTAGCCATAGCTTTAGTTAAATCCTTTACATGTTGAGCTAAGCCACCTACGCTTTTAGGTGGATACTCCCAAGACAGCATTAAGACACGCAAAAAATCACTCCTTCCCCAATAGACTCAAGTGTTACTTTTTCCTAAACTTGGCTTTTTTATGATAAAAATTTAGTAAAATTTTAAAAGCCTACCTGATACGGTAGGCTTTTTCCAACTAATCTCTTTACTTTATTGTTCGCCGTTGTGAATTTCGTAAGACCAGTTAATTCCACCGTTATTGTCCCAGTTGCTAGCGCTGTCTTTAAAACAGAAGTTCAAGCGGGAAGTATCTGTAATATTAATAGCTGCTTCCCAGCCTACACTTGTGTAAGTCATTCTAAAGTCAGATACACTTTGCCAATTTTGGTTATCCCCATAACCAACATGAAGATAAACATTTTGAGCACCACTATCAGCAAGAATTCCATTGTAAAGAATGGTTACTTTTTCATTTCCTGAAATGGGAGTTGGATCTACTGCAACGCCACCCATAAGTTGATTTTCACTCATGTGTACAAGCTTTGATTCACGCATAATTATCCCCCTATATACTGTATTTATTTCTTATTATGCTTTAAAAGCACTTTTTCTATGATATGAAAAAACTGGTATTGCTTTTGCAATACCAGTTCAATGTTTTTTACTTTCAGATATTCAATTTTATTTTAGTAAAAGCAATTTATTTATTTAGCTTCGCCACAATGGCTTCAGCCATGTCTGTAGTTCCTGCAGAACCACCTAAATCTCCAGTAACATATTGACCTTCTTCTAGGACCTCAGTTACGGCTTTAATAACCCTTTGGCCAGCCTCAACTTCACCAAGATGACTTAACATCATGGCTCCGGAAAGAATCAATGCGATTGGGTTTGCTTTATTTTGTCCGGCAATCTGCGGAGCACTACCATGAACAGCCTCAAAAACTGCTATAGTTTCACCAATATTGGCCCCTGGAGCTACTCCAAGACCACCAACTAAACCAGCACAAAGGTCTGATACGATATCTCCATACAGATTTGGTAGAACCAGTAGGTCAAAATTCTCAGGATTTTGTACTAAATGCATGCACATAGCGTCTACTATAATATCTTCAAATTCAATATCGGGATATTCTTCAGCTACCGTCCGAACTGATTCTAAAAATAACCCATCGGACAGTTTCATAATATTAGCTTTGTGTACTGCAGTAACCTTTTTGCGATTTTCACGACGAGCATACTCACAGGCATAACGAGCAATGCGTTCAGAAGCCTTTCTGGTAATAATCTTAATGCTTTCCGCAGCATCATCGCCAACCTTATGCTCAATACCGGCATATAGATCTTCGGTGTTTTCACGGAAGATTACTAAATCAACATTTTCATAACGACTCTTGATGCCAGAGAAAGTTTTAGCCGGTCTGACATTGGCATATAAGTTAAGTTCTTGTCGTAAGGTAACATTGACGCTTCTAAAACCCTTGCCTATGGGAGTTGTTACAGGTCCTTTTAGCGCTACCTTATTCTTCTTAATAGAGTCTAATACGTATTGGGGTAGCGGAGTTCCATGTTCTTCCATTACTGCTTCTCCAGCTTCTACTACTTCCCAATCAATTTGAATACCTGTGGCATTAATAACTTTTCTAGCTGCTTCTGCAACTTCTGGTCCGATTCCATCTCCAGGAATTAATGTAACTTTGTATACCAAATTTGTCACCCCATCTTATAAAGTAAATAAAAGCAAATAATATAGTAAGCTTAATTAGCAGATTTAATTCTTTCTATATTCTCTAAATAATCTTCATAAAGATATATTAACTCTTTATCGAATAGAGTTCTTTTTAGTTTTACTGCTGAAGATCTAATTTTTTCTAACATAATAGCAGCTTCTTCATCATTTAGATGGTGTCCATATTCAGCAAATTTATTAACAACGGAAGCTGTTCCTGAATGCTTTCCAATAACTATTTGGCGTGCCAAACCTACTTCTTCAGGTTTAAAGACTTCATAAGTTAATGGATTCTTTAGTGCTCCATCGGCATGAATACCTGATTCATGCGCAAACATATTTGTTCCTACAATGGCCTTCCACACGGGTAGTTCACGATTTGAAGCTAGTGACACATATTCGGATAACTCTCTAAATTGGGTAGTTTTAAAGTCTAAATCCATATTGTAGAGTACTTTAAAGGCCATAATTACTTCTTCTAAAGCAGCATTGCCGGCTCTTTCACCTAATCCGTTAACTGTAACCCCAACATGGGTTGCTCCCGCCTTTACTCCCGCTAAAGCATTAGCAGTTGCCATGCCGAAATCATTATGCGTATGCATCTCAACATCAATACCTACTCGTTCTATCAGTTCTGTGATATTATCATAAGTTGTAAAAGGATCTAAAATCCCAATGGTATCACAATATCTCAAACGATCTGCTCCAGCTTCTTTAGCAGCTAAACCAAATTTTATTAGGAATTCCATGTCACTTCTAGAAGCATCTTCTGCATTAACGGAGATATACATGCCCTTCTTTTTAGCAAATTCAACGGCTTTAACCATGTTAGATAAGACCCAATCACGGCTAGTTTGAAGTTTGTGTTCGATATGAATATCAGAAGTTGAAATAGAGATGGCTACGGCATCTACGCCACAATCAACAGAGTTTTGAACATCGTTTACTACTGCTCTGTTCCAAGCCATAATACTTGATTTTAAGCCTAAACCGGCTATTTCCTTGATAGCTTCTTTTTCATCGCCACCCATGACCGGAATACCAACTTCAAGCTGGTCTACTCCAATCTCACTTAGCATCTTTGCAATTCTTACCTTTTCCTTGTTTGCGAATACTACACCTGCAGTTTGTTCTCCATCGCGCAAAGTTGTATCAACAATGCTGATCTTCCTTTTTGTTAACATCATATTATATTCACCTCTTTATGTAATTTCCCTTTTTTTTAGTTTATTTTCATTATATGTTTCTATTTTACACTCTATATGGATTTATTTCACACTTTCAAACTGTTATTAAACAATTTTCAAAATTTAAAATTGTCATCTTACAATATAATACCATAAATCACTAAATCTGAAAAGGTTTTTGTGGATAAAAACATTGTATACAGATTTTCCCTAAAAAATTGGCACCCTCAAAAAAGACCATTCGATATTTTCTTTCAATTTCTAACGTTAAACGCCCTGCTACTACAGCATTCTATGTTTCTATGATTATTATTGGTACTCTTACTTAGAAGTCAACAAATTCTATATTTTTTTTGTTTAGTCGAAACGTGCATACTTATACATTTCCTGAGATATTTATGCACTGTTATTCTTTCACTAATGTGAAAGAATTTGCTTTTATAATATAAAAAAGGACTTCCTTTGGGAAGTCCTCAAAATTTTTGTGCTATGTTCTTAAACTCCTACTTAAAGTACGCCTGAATTCCGGACGCTATTCCTTGAGCAGTTTGTGTTCTAAAGCTATCAGTTGCCAATAAGGCTTCTTCCTCAGGATTACTTATGAAGGCTGTTTCTACTAAAACTGATGGCATTGTCGTATTTTTGATTACTGTGAAATTGCCATACAGTATACCAATATCTCTAGTATTCAATTGACCAACCAAACTAGACTGAATTGATTGAGCAAGTCTTGTTGAGGTAGCACCATAATAAAAGGTGGATGTACCTTTAAATGACCTATTTGTATTGGCATTAGCATGGACACTGACAAATATATCAGCGCCGTTTGCATTGGCTAAGTCAGCCCTACCTGCAAGTGTAAGATTTGTAGTTCCGGTATGAGTCATGATGACCTTAGCTCCTTGAGCAGTCAAAATACTTCTTAATTTCAGAGAGATATCTAAAACTACGTCGCTTTCTTTCAAGCCTGTCAAGCCTACAGCTCCCGGGTTGACTCCCCACTGATTGAAGTTTGCATGACCAGGATCTAGAACTATAACCTTTCCATATAGAGGGCCGTTTCCGCCTCTACTCACCGGAGATGGTAAAGCTAACTTTTTTGTGTAGGTTGCATAGATCCATCCTTCACGCTGATCACTTAAACGAACTTTATACCAGCCATTACTTAACTGTAACCCTGTTAATTCTGTTCCCGCAGCCAGAGTTGTTAAAATATTATTGTTTGTACCGGGGCCTGTCCGAATATTAACCCACGCTGCTCCGGATATTACTAATCGCTCTGAGTTTTCGGAAACTACTACTTCTTTTGCAGCTTCAGAAACTTTCGGCGCTTCAGGCTGTGATGAAGATTGTGAACTTTCTACCTTCACCACGGTGCTTGATATCCAGGCCTGTTTACCATTATTTAATTGAATTTTAAACCAAGTACCTTGCTCTGCAACCACCTTGAAGCGGTCACCAGCCTTACCATAAGAAACGGGACTATAGTTTAATCCTGGCCCACTGCGGATATTAGCAGAGGACACTGTTATAACCACTGTTTTACTGGAACTTGCAATTTGTTGATTACTTTGTATTGAAACTAACCATCCAGCAATCCAACCGACTTGTCCATTAGACAAACGCACATTGTACCATCCGTTAGAATTTTTAATAACCTCTAATTCTTGCCCTTTTGTTACTCTTGCAGTAATAGAGTAGCTTGTACTGGGACCTGATCGAATGTTAACTGTGTCACCGATAACCGTAGCTGTTTGATTAGCCAAAGCATCAAAAATGGGAAAAGCCAGATTTGACAATAAAAAAACTGCTGCCAACAAAATTATTGTTAAAACAGCAATGCTTCGGCTATTTCTAATATTCACTAGTTCACCTCACTTTCTGCTTGTTATTTTTGAGTCACAGGGAACTGTGTTAATTTTAACATAAACCCATTCTTTCTTTCTACAAGTTCATGCACTTTGTTTTAGGTAATATGTGGTTTTAGTGTATTAAATTGGTGTTTAGACGCTATTGGTCTGAGGAGACCTATTCGTATCTAAGCGCTTCTATAGGATCTAAATTCGCCGCCCTGATAGCTGGAAAGATACCGAAAACCAAGCCTACTAAAGTGGCAAAAACCAAAGCAATCACTATGGAGTTAGAAGAGACATTAGGAGTAAGAGAAGGAATTAACTTATCTAACAGCCTTGATCCTCCAATCCCTAGTCCCACACCAATTAACCCACCCAACAAGCTTAATACCATAGACTCAATTAAAAATTGCAGTAAGATGTCGGAATCTTTAGCCCCAACAGCCTTTCTTAAGCCAATTTCCCTAGTTCTTTCGGTGACCGACACCAACATAATATTCATAATTCCAATGCCACCAACAGTTAGAGATACTCCGGCAATTCCTGCCAGCATAGCCGTTAATGTATCTGTAATTCCCTCAAAAGCTGAAAGTATTGCTTTTTGCTCGCTGACAGAAAAATCCCTTTTACCATGGAGTTTTTGAACTATTCGTTTAGTATCACTAACAGCTCTATCTATTTCATTGGTATGAGTAGCCTGAGCAAAAATTAAGCTTATTTTATTTGTACCTAAGAGCTCTACTGCCCGGTTGATTGGTATAAAAACTCTGTCATCATTGTCAATTGTGAGGGCCCTTCCCTTAGGCTCCATAAAACCGATAACTTTAAAATTTTCTTCGTTGATTATAACCGCTTCTCCTATTGGATTGCTATCTTTAAACAGCCTGTTCTTTACAGTCGCTCCTAAGACCACTACAGAACGTGCCTTAGCATCGTCATTAATTGTTATAAAACGGCCTTCGGCAACCTTATGGTCTCGGATACCGGCATAACTACTGTTAGTTCCGTCGATGATTGTATTGTAAATTTGATCCTCATATCTAACCTGTCCCCCCGCCTCCAAGACAGGTGAAACTTTACTTACGGCTTTACTCTCTCTTTGAATGGCCTTGGCATCTTCAATAGTCAACGTGCTTATGGCTCCACCCACAGTTCCTCCTGTTATCCCTTTTTGTTGGCCGGGTAATACTATAACCAGATTAGATCCTAAGGCTTCTATTTGCTCATCTATATACAATTTAACGCCGTGACCAATGGATACCAAAGCAATAACCGACGCCACACCAATAATTACGCCGAGCATTGTTAGTAAAGATCTTAGTTTATTTGCCATTAAGGCTTTTAATGCTAATATAATTCCCTCACCGAGTCCCATCCGGAATCACTACCTTTCTATCCACTAAAATTTTGCCGTCTTTAATGTGGATTAATCTTTCTGTTTGTCTGGCTATGGTTATATCATGGGTCACCAGAATTAAAGTGACTCCCTCGTTGCGCAGTTCGTTAAATAGACTCATAATATCCTCTCCTGCTTTGGAGTCTAAGTTACCTGTAGGCTCATCAGCAAAGACAATACTAGGTTGATTAATCAAAGCACGGGCAATGGCAACCCTTTGTTTTTGACCCCCTGACAATTCTGTGGGAAGATGTTTTACACGGTCTTTAAGACCTACTCTTTCTAACGCTATGAGAGCAGCTTCGCGCCTTTGCTTTTTTAGGCTTCTATTGTAAAGCATGGGAAGTTCCGTGTTCTCTAAGGCACTAAAGCGCGAGAGTAGGTTGAAGTTTTGAAACACAAACCCTATTTTACTGCTTCTAATCCCAGCCAACTCGTTTTTGCTTAGGCTGGTTATTTCAATTCCTTCTAAATGATAGGTTCCTCCCGTAGGTCGATCTAAACAACCTAGAATATTCATCAGCGTTGTTTTACCAGAGCCCGAAGGCCCCATAATAGATATAAATTCTCCACGATTAACAGTAAAAGAAATACCCTTCAGAATTTCTAATTTATGTTTCCCTTCTTTATATTCTTTGGTAATGTCCTTCACATCAATAAGCATAAGCCACCCCATCAATCGTTTTAAAAGAACCCGATTTAGTTTCCCCGCACAGTTGAAAGCTATACTGTAACAGTAAACAAACGACAAAGAACCGCACTGCCTTAGCAGTACGGTTCTTAAAGTATTGGCTTATAGTTTGGCCCAGATTAAAGTTCATTATATTGAACTACATTTGTGATAGTTTATCGCGAAGGATTTTGTTTACCACGCCAGGATTGGCTTGACCTCTAGAAGCTTTCATTACTTGGCCTACAAAGAAACCTAAAGCACTTTCTTTACCACTCTTGAAATCTTCTACCGCCTGTGGATTTTTGGCGATTGCTTCATCCACAAGACCGGCTACTGCTGATTCATCGGAAATCTGAACCATGCCTTTTTCCTTAACAATGACTTCAGGTTTTTTACCTGTTTCCCACATTTCTTCGAAAACCTGCTTAGCCTGTTTTCCACTGATGGTGCCTTTGGCGATTAAACTAAGTAATTCACCCATATTTTCAGGTGTAATGGGACTCTCAGTAATATCGGTGTCAGTTGCATTTAAATGTTTTAATAACTCACCCATGACCCAGTTACTGATTGCCTTGGCATCTTGATGATGTCGAAGACATACATCAAAATACTCTGCTAAGTCTTTGGAAGATGTAATAACTCCGGCATCATATTCAGGTAAACCGTAGTCGTCCATCAATCTTTTCTTACGCGCATCTGGGAGTTCAGGGATTGTTGCCCGAATTTCTTCCACCCATTGTCTATCGATAACCATAGGTACCAGATCAGGCTCAGGGAAATATCTGTA
>JUEG02000371.1_pt1 | contig 17993 bp, 11 predicted proteins | sample 432341 | NCBI WGS metagenome assembly JUEG02 (sample SAMN02953476, study PRJNA257561) | rock porewater metagenome | biome: terrestrial; feature: Opalinus Clay rock; material: porewater; isolation source: Opalinus Clay rock BIC-A1 borehole | place: Switzerland: Mt Terri URL, St-Ursanne ...
ATCGTGTGGATTATCTGGCCCAAGATTAAAAAATGGAAAATAATGTTGCTTCAGCCTCTATCCTTAACCATGAACGTTTTTTGTCTCATAATTCTGGAGTAGTTTGAACTTGGGTCATAATTGACGCTTACGTACAAGCTAATAAGTGGATAAGTTGGTGTCAGGCACCACGCCCTTGTTGATATATCTAGTAACTTCTTTAACTTGACCTTTTGTTTGATCTTTTGCCACATCCTGCCTCCCTGTATTCCACGTCATTATCAGCACTCTCATGCGTTGAGTGCTATTTTCAGTATATTACAACTTGTTCGGCAAGTAAAGAGAGAATAGAACGTATGTTTTTATATTCTCAATTAAAAAGCTCCGGTATAAAACCTGAACTCTTTGCTTAAGAAGAGTAATGACGGTTTGTAATGTCCCAACCGTGCTTGCTTTCAAGTGGGCGGTACAAATCCTCTCATGAAGGTAGACTAATCACAGTAATTCTAATACTTTTTTTGCAATTGCGTTGGCTAGAATTGGTGGAACTGCATTGCCTACTTGTTGATACTGAGCATCTTTCGTACCCACAAATACAAAACTATCTGGAAATGTTTGTAAACGAGCTGCTTCCCTTATGCTTAATGCTCTGTTGATGGTAGGATGTATCCACATGGATTTTCTGATGTTTACAACTGTTCCAGATGGATCGTCATATTTCAAACGCAGATAAATCGTGTTTTGTGTTCTGCTAACATCTGAATATGTATCTTCTTTCATCTCCGAGTTAAGATCATGAAAATTTTGTCCTTCTGCTAAAGCTGCGAAGCGTTTCAGCGCCGTTTCTGTGCTCTGAGTTATCACATGATTATGCAGAATATTAGTGTTTCTGAGACTATATGCTAAACTATCATTGGGAAAATTCACACTTGGAATTTTCAACGGAAGATCTGCAACTTCATATACAGGTTTAATATCTTCTAAATCACCGATTGCGTCTCTTACAGTTCTATAAGCTTCGCTGGTGAAAGATACTTCAGGCATATCGACGTCCCCAGTCCCTCTATTTTTTACACCCATAATTATAAACCGCATTCTTTTTTGCGGTACGCCAAAATTGGCAGCATTTAAAACTTGTGACTCAATTTTGTAGTTATTCTGCTCACTGCCCAAAACATTTTTTATATAGTCGAAAACAGAATATGATTTTACATGAGCATATATACCATGCTCAGTTTCGAACCTATCTACTATGATCTGACTATCTATAAGCTCTTTTAGTTTGCTTTTCATTCTCTGAACGTAAATTGTTTTTTCCAGTCTTTCCAGTAATTGTTGTTCCGAATCAGTTTTTTCTTCTATATAACAAGTAATGGCTTCTGCCAATAAATAATCCAATTTTGGAATTTCTTCATCCACTGATTTCCCTGTAAACTCGGAGCAAATCTTTTTTAGCTCTTTAGTATATCTAAGCGTAGCCTTTTTGAATTTCAATGGATTCTTTCTTTGTTTGTACAGTATATTTAAAATCAAATATGTTTTTTCATCCCATCGAAATCTATCATAATCTCTAATCAAATCTTCTGCTTTATTTAGTATTATGTTGGGTGGCAACAGCTCGATACTTTCGCTCATTAGCTTAATTTTCAGTGTCTCTATTATCTCTTTATCAGTTTCCGAATAATAAAATCTGTGCACTTTAGAACGTAACATGCCCACATTTTCCATAATGAAAACTTTAGGTTGCAATTTGCATACAGCCTTTACATATTCTTTAACCAATCGATTATTTAAGCTTATCGCATGATTTTTCTGTCGATTTGCATTAGAAAAGCCCTGGCAGGGTGGTCCACCGATAACAACGTCAATTTGACCATATCTATTGATAATATCTTCGTAGTCGATTTTACACACATCATCCACCAACTCTGTACCGTTGTGGTTTCTTCTGTATGTTTCTCTTGCATTCGAATTATTCTCCGCTGCAACTTTAATTTCAAATTTATCAGTTTGTATAAAGCCTAAGCTTAGACCGCCTGCACCAGCAAATAGATCAATTACACTGTATTTCAAAGCAACTACCTCACTTTTTCCTATGAAGCAGCTTAGCATGCTATTAACTAAAAGTCAATGCACACCCCTATAGCATATCAGCTTCAAATCGTTTGATTAACAATATCCAGCATTCTTCCTTTTTCAGTTGACCAACATTTGCAACTGGTACTTCTGGCGTCATCAACTGGTTCCTCACTTTGTATTTCAACTATTGAATTTGAAGTCCAGCTAACCAAACCCGTACTCTTCATCAACTAATTCACGTAGTACATCCACAAGCGTAATTATATTTTATTGTGCCTGCCAATCTTCAAATTTATATCAGTAGCTAATTTTTTATTCATTGAACAGAATTACTCATTCGATTATACTCTTATACGTTTCTTCTAATAGGGATATAGGCTGAACATTTCCCGTTACTCTTCTATATATCTGAACCCTTCAGACTCCGCACGATCGAGCAATTTCAACAACGTTTGGCTCTGATAGGCGCTCACAATTTTATTTGGCATTTGAAGTGCATATCTCATCGCCTGAATACTCTCTGGTGACAGAAGCTTTTTTTTCATCGAAAAATCATTCACCTGTTTCCAAAAAGGAACACCCGCGTTAATAACTTTTTCCATAGCAACTAGATCAGACGCAACCTTCTGATCTGACTTTGCTTCTTTTTCGGCTGATTTAATCTCTTCTTTTGCTATCAAGGCTTTTTCGATATTTTTGTTTAGAGAATTATCGCACGCCTTAACTTTTGACCAGCATGCATCTCGCTTACACCACTGTGTGACATTAATGGTATCACGAGTGGGATCCGTAATTACTGAATAGACAGCCTTTGTAATAACGATCAGTGAACTTGTAACAACATCCGGAACTTCTTGACGATTCCAAATCAGAAGAAGATCCAAGTCGCTTCCAGGGAATTGATCTTTAATAAGTTTTCTTAGTAATGCAATTGAATATGTAACAATATTAGCTCTGTATCCTTGCTCATACCAAGGTTGATGTGTGACCAGCGTTTCTGTATGCTTAATCAGGATCATCAGCGCGACCGATTCCTTGAAGTACTTTTCATTGTACTTGGTATTCGAATTTTCCCAATCTTCATCAATAATTTCGGCAAATTTCATGAAATTCGTCTGAGATCCTTTACTGACGAGTTGCGGTAAGCCGTTCCAGGTGTTTGTGACTTTTGCTATGTCAGTTTTTGTAATTACTTGCTTTTTAGGATGTTGGATAACGAACTTATCTTTTTCTGACTTTTTCATTCTCATCTGAGCCTGTAAATATTGCCCGCGAGCACGTTCATAAAACCATTTCGTTTCGTATTGGGCACCTGCAACAGCAGGAGCAAATAATCGTCTCGAAATTTGCTCCATGCGAACATGGAATGGATGGGTCGAGAAGAAGTCAGCATCGCTTACTTTATTCTGACTATTAGATGATCTAGAAATATTGCGTATCAATTCACCTGCTCTGTCAGAGTTAGAATCGATTTCTGTCAATTTCATTTGTACAAAAATAGGGGCTAAATCGGCCTTGTCTCTGTGGCGGGCATTTGACAACGATGCAGTTGTTTGTCCACCATTAATAATTTGAAAATCCTTTGCATATGTAATATACTTTCCTTTTTCAGAACTCTCGATTTTTAGATCCATTGCAGTTGCAGCAACGCCGTTATTATATGCAAAGAATTTTTCAGGGATCTTCAGAATTGTCTCTCTCATTTTTTTATTCACAGCAACTTTTGTTGAAAGAAAAGATCTTACGTTTCCTTCAAGTAATTGGCTTCCATAATAGTCATACACATCCGCCAATGTAGAGCCAGGGATGATACAAAGGTAGCTCTTGTAGTCATCTGTGTTCGCACTGCTTGCTTCAATACACGGAATTCCATTGGGTGAATATGCTTTAAAATTTATTTCGATATTTTGACGGCCCATCTCAGAAAAGCAAACGCGGAAAATTCTATCGACATCCCATATTTGGCATTCAACTGGAATCTCTCCGATGTTTTTGGCCGGGATTGAAGTGATTCGTCCACTTATAAAACCATCTGTAATAAGCAACAGCCTATATTTTCTGATCTTATTCTCATTTGTGAGTATAAGATCAATAAGATCGGCTGGGGGAGTACTGATATCAATATCCTTAAGGTATTTCTTGTAAAAAATTTCTTCGAGAAAGAATATTAAGCGATCAAAAAGTTGTCCGGCAGTTGTATTTGTCAGTACGTCTCGATTTAGCTCACCTGAATAATCTGCAATTACCAAGGTCATGGTATAGTCAAAATCATCAAGAACATATCCATCAACGCGGAGTTTGCGGTTCTTCCTTCCTGTGCCAACATAAAAGGCAGGGGTAAAATCCGGCAGAACTTCAGCATTTACTAAATAACTGGCTGTTATGCTGACAAAAGCAGCAGAAGATCCCTCACCATCTACCACAGCAGTACTTTTGACTTCTTCAAAAAAATCTTTCTGAAAGTCTTTAACGTCCATAACAATGTCCCCTACTTTCTAAACAAAGCTATCGAAGCTGAGTCGATGGTATAACTTGCAGACGTAATCTGGTATGCGGTATTACCTTTTGTTAATTTCGGAAATGTTCCATTTACAAGGTATTCCTCTGATCCACATGACCGATATTTTTGTTTATCATACTCGGGCAAATCTTTATAGCCATATTGAAACAATCTTAACTCAAACAATTCTTTGCACTTAAGGTTGCTCGAATACAAAGCTCTCGTGTTTTCCACCATATCAGTCAAAGTAAATCCATGTATATCTGATTCTGTAGTTTTATCTAAACGATACAGCATCAAAGAACCATCAATGTCAATATCAAGCTGCTCCAATGATGAAATTAATATAGTTGTTGAAGCCATGGTAGTTGCCTTAATTTCGGTCCAAGTACCATCATAAATAAAATCTTGATCTGCTCCTTGTGGGCCGCACCAACTCTCAAGCGCTTTTTGCGCCCCCATTGTTTTTGTACACTCAGTCAAATACATAATTTCTCCCATCAACCCTTTTTGACGGGCTATCGGTACTATATTTGTACGTTTATATTCCATAAGCCTTTGCCATTTCAAATATCTCTCAACGATGAAATCAATGATATTTTCACATACATCTCTTGAAGATTCGATAATATCCCAGCAAAACCTTAGAAAAACTTCCTCATTATCGCTTTGCACTAACCTGAATGAAAGCACCCATGTTCCATCCACGAATTGGTAATTACTTGCTTCAATTGACTTGGAAGATGGTAATTCCGGCAACACACCCGAGTTTTGGATCAGCAATGTCTTCTGATTCAGTTCTTCGTAACCAATATTTATGTCAATATGATGAGAACGATCTATGAGAAGAAAAGCATTTGCATATATAGGCATAGCTTCCCATTTTTCTTTTAATTCATTAAATGTCATCATCGTCTTCATCTCCGTCGTCTATCTCAACCCAGTTTTTCAGCTCATTAATGTTGACCATAAAGTTCGCCGTCTTTTCTTCTTCTCCGGTATGGGGAAACCCAACCCCCAGAGCAAACAAAAAATCTGGACATTTATCTAATAAAACCTGATCATTCACCGGCTTTGTATTAATGATATGTATCATTAAAATGGGGGACCGTTCTTGAACAAGGAACGTCCGATCAGTGAGTTTTTCATGTTCGTTTGGAGGTTTACCCGCATTCATCATTTGGACAGAGTCCCTGATCTCCTGAATCTTGTTTTTATCTAATCCGATTCTGGTTGACAATCCCGCTCCAACTTTTACATGAGTACCGCTGACGAGAAGCATAGTAGAATCTTCTTTAATAGAACGCAACTGAGGTTTTATCATAATTACCGGCCCTGCATTACACTCTAACGGATATAATATCTCTACCGATCCGAAGGGGATAGCAACATCCCAATTATCTAGTTTTTCATTCTCACTAATGTAATCGGACAGCGCTTGGGACTGGAAATTCAGATGCCACGGATGAGCATCAAAATTTTTAACTAATTCAATGACATACTTCTTGGGTACATTACGCCAAAGCATAGCACTGGGACTTTCATTCATTTCTCTAGTGACGCCAACAATTGTATCCAGCTCTGAGATGAGTTTTTTGCAGGCCCTTTCATTTGCCGCCAAGGAATCCGCTCTGTTCTTAAGTCTCGGAGTTTCAATTAATCGACCGGACACAGTAATGGGTCGTGTGACTAGTGTACCTGTTCGCATTTTGTTTCGTGCTGTTACAATTAATGAATTTGGATCTTGCCTGACCTTTAATCCAAATTCCTCAGGAGTTTGATGTTGCCGTTCCATTTTGTACAACTCGTACTTTAACTCATTCGTGGCATCCGTAATATACCCATACCAATCTATTGTGTCTTCTGCCATCCATATTTTTATTAGGTCGCCATAGTTAGGGCGATATCCAAACCAACGCCCCATTTGTAGCAAAGTATCATACATCATTGTATTCCGATAAAAATAGCTGACACAGAGCCCTTCCAAGGTTAGACCTCGAGATAAGCTGTTGCCGCCGACAGAGATAACTCGAAGACCTATATTCTTATAAGCGTAATAATTCAAACTAGTGGTACCAGTACTTTGGTTGACTGCACGTACCTCAATTCGCTTGATTGCTTCGAAGAGGAACTCTTGCTGCATCGTTGCCCAATCGCACTCTGCTTTTTGAGAAAAATTATACTTTTCCCAAATGGCGTATAACATTTGAATACTCTTAATCTGTAGAGCTTTTTCAGTGTCTAGCATAGCGTAGTCTTCTATATTAGACTGAATCTTTTTCAGCCAAATCTCAACTAATTCAGCGACTCGATTTTGGACGTCAGTAAACCTGCTAACATTTACCATCATCGAACAGTGCTCAACATCGTCTCCGCGTATATCGCGGACAACGGTTGAAAGAAGGAAATAGCATAGTGCTTCCTCAAGAGAAGCAGGAAGTGAAAAAAGTTCATCTGACAGCGTTTTTTTATGCTTAAATCTAAAATAACTCTCCATCTCATTGTTGAATATCTTAATAATTGCATCGCTATAAGGCCCATCATTACGAATATGCCAGTTGTGTTCATACCCACTTCCAAAAATCGAATCTGCTCCAATATAGTGTGATGGTGTAGGTAATACAGTTAGAAAATGTCTTGGGAACAAATCATCCGGCTGTCCATCTGCTGTTACCGGGTCAATAAAGATGTTGGCAAACGGCGTAGCAGTGATGCCAAGATATGATGACTGATAGAAGCTGTGTAGTATATTTCGTATTCCATTATTGATAGCAGTTGGATTCTTATCCTCAGCGTTCGTATTGACAGAGGCATTATCAGCCTCATCATCAATTAATAGCAGCGGTAGATCGATCTTGTTATTTTCGTCTGCATTGTTTTCTAAAAGCCACTGATGTAAATGTTCGAGTACACTCTTATTTTTTTTCACTACAAAAAGTGCTGTGCCTCTTAAGTTTTTCAAGGTTAGATCGTTACTCTTTAGAATTTTTTTACTAAAATCAGTGCTGACTGAAGTAAAGCAAGAGATGCGTCTTTCGGCATCAAAAGGGCCAATTTTACCAACGCCAACAGATCTATTTTTTATTTTTTGATCCGCTCTAGTATCCAAAGCATACTTGCTCTCGCGTCCTGCAAATTCTGCATCCAGACGTTCCTGCGTTTGGAAACGTAAATTTTCTAACATACCGGTTAATACTATGATTACCCTATACCCAGCATCAGAAGCCTTATTGCATATTGCTGTGTACGTTGCAGTTTTTCCGGACTGAACGTCTCCAAGCAAAAGGCCTCTCCGGCTGAAAATTTTTCTAGGATTAGTAGGATCACCAAGATCGTCCATGATGCTGTTTGTTGTATCATTAAGCCTTTTAGTAACCTCTGGACTCCATTTTTTCTTTAATTCCAGATATTTCCGATATCGATTCCAATAAAACCCATCATTTTTGTGAAGTGGGTACCATGATTGGTGGTTCGCATCAATGCCTCTAAGAGAGTGCGAGTCGCCAATGGTAACCAAGACGAACTCTCTTAGGGATTTAAGCAGATTTTTGAATTCATCATCAGATACGGGGAAAATCGAGTTATTCGCATTACGAATCAGCTCTGCTTCTGCCACAAACTCTTCTAGTGTTGGAATGTCGTCGTTATACTTGGCATTGATCACGCTTACAATAATTCCAAACAATATTTCAGTGTTGTTCGTCATATCAAATCTCCGTCTTCTTTATTAATTGATCAATTATCTCCAGATACTCGCAAAATGGATCTGTAATTTTAAGATTATTAAGCATAACAACTTTTGTATTGGATGTTTCACAATCATCCAAAATGGACTTGATCATCTCCATAATCATTGTCTCATCAATATACACGTCATTGTTTATCTTTTCGTCATTGGTCAGATCGATATAAAGCTGACTAAGCGGTAATGTCCCTTCAACTTGGCATAATAGATTTTTGAGCTTACTTTTTATCTCAGGATAATTTCTTATTATTTCATCAACAATAAGATGATCACGATTGATTTCGTAAAAAATTCCGCCGTCACGCGCTTTAATCCTATTCCAAACATGATTCTTCGAATCATCAATTTCTTTTTTTCCTCTATATGTCCATGTTCGTTTACTACTATCAGCAATCTTTTTAATAATATTTGATAGGTTTCTTCGAACCTCTTCAGGTGGTACTGCCGTAGATTTCTTAATATCTAATGTCCACAAATCATCAAGAGAATTGGGAATATCAACTTGAACACGGGCGAGCTTGGAAAGATCCCCCTGTCGCATCAATCTAAACCACGTGCCCCATACCAGGAGCCTTTTGTTGCGGTAAACATAGAATCCCTGGTGACGACGCAATCCTTCTTTCCCGCCTAAGGCCTTGATCTCTGCTTCAGACATTTTAGAAATATGTGGAAGGATATATGGTTTCACAATTATTTGATCCCCACGCAGGTTGATTATTTCTACATCCATAATCTGTGTGCTTTTCTTTGCAAAAAACGGATCTGCCGCAATTACGGGCCGTTCGTTAATTCGCAGTTCAATTCTTTTCAAGCCTGGCTCTCCAGTTAGGTATCTATGGAAAACAAGTGAAAGATGATCTCTGACAATATCCATCTTGATTCCAAGAGAGGCGGAAAAATCAATTTCGCCAATACTTAGCTTATCAAGAAGCTGCCAGATAACGAGTGTGCCATTTTTTAGCGACTTAAGTTTTTGAATGCAAGGCATCTTGTTAATGTCCTCATCCTCTAGCATTAGCAGAGACCATTCTCCAACTTTTTGTATAAAATCCAAATCCCATTGACGCCCGCTAATCATACCTTGACAGACACTTATCACCGAAAGTTTTCTGCATTGCGACAAAGATGCAGTCTTTAATCCAAGGCCGTATCTTCCCAAGTCGTTAAGATCACGTATTTCATTAGGACTTTTGCTTCCATACTGCATTGAATTTGTAATTTGATCCGAAGTCATTCCATAACCGTTATCTATAATTGCAACATACTCATCCCCGATAGGGAAAAAATCAATATCAATTTTGGTCGCTTGGGCAGTTAAGCTATTATCGATAATATCTGCAATAGCTGCTTCAACAGAGTACCCGATGGCGCGGGTGGACTCCATGAGCATCGGGGCATATGGCGGCAAATTAATTGTTTTCATGTTCGTATACCACTACTTCAAACCAAATTCTTTATTAATAAGGTTTACTAGGTACTCGGCTGTTGTTCTATCCAGCTGAATAGACTGACTAATTTTCTCAGGCATTTCTCGATCACTATTCCCATAGGTGTCAATTTGAAAATGCTTTTCGTCATTCGCATCAAAAACTGAATAGGTAGCCACCACTTTGGTATGAATAGTATTTCTTTCCTTATCAAGTCTTTTGAACTCCTCTAGATTAATCTGTACCATATTTATTCCTTCCTCCTGCTAGAAATATCACATTAGAGTAAATCTGTATATGGTTCGCAAAATTTAACCTTAATGTTAAATTCGCCAAAAGGAGTCTTTCCCCTGCAAATAATCTGAAAACATTCTATAATTCCCCTCGTTTGTATATTTCTACGTAAAGCACGACTCCAGTGGTCGAAAACTGTTGCATTCCGTAGTCTGAGGAACATAAAATCAGTTAAAAAAAAGGGGCATAATGCCCCGAAACCTGATTCCATGCTATTTTCGCTCTATCAAGACGGCTGACTTACGTGCCCTGTCACGGCAATATGCACATATTACTTTATATTTCCGCAAACAAGGTCACTATTATCCCTGTAGCACATTTATTAGTAACCTATCCACTAGTTCCTAATTATTTATTGTGATATGGATAAATCTCTATATCCACTTCTTCTGTGTGAAGTAATTGCTCTTTTTGTTTTTGCAACTTGTTATATGGACTGTCTTCTTGTAGCCTTTCAGATAATACCTTTAGGCTTCTAAATATTGTACAATCTTTATTATATAATCTCTGAAGTTGAAGCCACAGAGCCCATTCTGCTCTATTATCTACCTTTTCATTCCCTGAAAAATATACTGAATATTTCCCCACAATGAATAGTTTTATATTGCCGACATCAATTTGCTTTTCTTTTAGTCCAAGCATACTTGCTAATTTCTTTTTATCTACAATACTTAACCATTCTGTCATATCATTAATCCATTTATTAGTTTCTTTAAGGAAATTACGCATTCTGCTTTGACGTCTTCCAAGATTGTGACCATATTGCTCCTGCCATTTCATCTGAAAAAATGCAATTTGATTTGTTGCCTTTTCAATAATACATGCATCTATATCTGTTAATATCTTACCGTTGTGTTGAATAAGCAAACTTCGGTCAATCTTAATATAAAGCTTATCATCAAACAGCTTGAATATCTCTCTTCTAAATTGGTTCTCTCGTTCATTTATATTCTTGCTCCAATCCCTTGGGAATTTTCGGGTTAACTCACTCGATAAGAAAGTATATATCCCGCTTAAAGCGCCAACAATTGAAAATACAACTTGTGTCTTTGACACTGTGACATATGGCATCACTAGATAATCCATATTTTTCCTATGATAATCATATTTCTCATACGTTAAGGTAAAACAGTCAAGCACCAGTTTTGCGTCACTTATGCTAATTTTACACGCATTGCAAAACACATCAATCATCTCGTCTACGTCCCTGTTGATAGTAAGTACATTTACAAGCTTTGTATCATTGCATTTCTGAAGTAGCAACTGCGAATATTCAATGTGCTTAAGAGCAAAACTGATGATGAAGATTGCACACTTTTTATAAATATTGTATGAGATTCCTCCAAATTCCGCATTGCTCGCAAAACATTCAAAATAGAATACTCTCTCGGCGTATAATTCTGCAATTTTATAATAGTAAGTATCAATAATTTCGTTTGTATCATATCCAATAAAATGTTGCTGCCATGGATAAACAAATTTTTTCATTTGTTCAATCACAGCATTCTTATTTTGATCAATTTCATTTCTTTTGTAGCTCTGCGTTTCCAATATCCCTTCTTTATATATTATATCTTCTAATATTTCAAAATTCTCTAGACCAATATATTTATTTACAAAGCGAAATTGTAAACGATTTTCTGCTTGACCTATATATTCGATTAAATGATATTTACAATAATCTTTAACTCTAACTAATTCACCAATTTCTCCACAAAACTTTATTATCGAATTTATTTTTCTTACATTATCTGTTAAAAATGTTGGCGCATACTTAGCTTTCGTAAAATCGCAAAACGTCTGATCAAAAAAGATATTAATGCTGTTTAATAATTTATTCGACCCTAATTTTTCGCTTATTATTGGTTCAAACATAATATAGTAGAAATGCAAATTGATAACTTTGATCAGATCAAGCAATGCAAATTGTTTGTTAAGTAGATTGTTATCACTGTATTGTTTTCTTAATAAATTAATACGCTTATCAATAACTGCATCAATAATAATATTAAAGTTATCCCGATTTTTTTCATTAAAGTCTTTCAAAGTTTAAACCTCTTCTTTCGTGCTTTCCCGGCGAGCTATCCTTCATATTATCATAGGAGGCCTCAACAGACCCTTGTTGAATATTTAGGTGTGGCTACGCAACCAATACGTTCAGTACCGAGTCGCTGGCAATACTCCGGATACAGAGGCTTTCATGGAAGCCATTCGTGACTTAAATCAACGGTTTAATGTTCAAAGAGTTATTGTTGTTGGAGATTGTGGCATGATTGGCAAACGGACCCTAGATCTTCATGTCAGAAGTAGAGTCCACATAAATTCGTTATCTTCATTTCTTTCGTATACAAATACTGGTTAAGAGGGCATATGTAACAAAACCCCAAATAGTTTCCTGTTATTAAAAGCCACTCTCCTGAGTGGCTTAATTTTTATCCGCAATTGGTTATTATAATGCATTAATATGTAGGACTAACGGTCAGTTAATCCGTATCATCTTTCTTTACAACTTCATCTTCAGCTAATCTTGAGTATTTAACTCGGTTCAGCTGAGCTGCCTTCAACTTTGGCTCAATCTGGGAAATCATTAAATTTTCGAGTATTTGTTCTCTTTCTACACTTTTTAATGGAGTTACTGAAACCAAATTCGTTATTGATTGTGATAGCGTTCCTTCTTTATTAATAATTTTTCTTCCCCAGAGTATTGCATCTTCTGGTGAAATAATCTTCTCCTCTGACATCCAGTTACCCCCTTCCGACTGATAGTGTGCTTAAGAATGCTGCAACCAAAGCAGAAATGAATGACATTCCTACTAAATTTAAGCCTTTTTGAAATGACTTGACTCTTATTTCGGAGAAAGCTCGCGTTGCTATTGTAGCATCTCGGTAAGTTGCTATCATAGCAAATAGAGTTTCCTTGTGGGTCAAAAACATATTGTCTTCTGTAAGAAATTTTTCAATCTTTATTCGTTCTACTGATCGTGCCTTAAATACACTGAATAAGAAAAACCCGCCTATTAGCGCCATCCCAACTGACGTAATCTCTAAAAGACTTAACACTATCGCATAGTTTATCCCAAACTTTAAATCTGGTATTGCAAAGAACTTAACCATAGTAGGTGCCATTGCACCTGTAAAAGCTAATAATATTCCGGTTCTCACTTGAAATACACTGAATCGCTCCACCTCTGCATCGTATTCCGCTTTGGCTAATCCATGCATTAATTTAAGAGCTTCAATGTCTAGCTTTGGACCCTCTCGTTTAACATCAGTTGTATTGACATTATCTTCTTCCAATTACAATACACCTACCAAAAATTTCTACTTTCTAAATTTACCATAGATGTTTGAGGTTTGATGTCGAAATATGTTGTGTTATCTAAATAAATTACTTGACCCAACATGACGGTCATGTAAAGGGCATTATTTATATTTATTAGCCTACTCTCTCACAAGCAAAGAAAAAGAGTCCCGTTCGTGTGTCGCACCCTTATACACCAACAAAGTTATTTTGACTAACGTCTGGAACCTAACCACATTCTTCTTAATCCCCAATTATACCAACTTCCGTTAATAGTCATCATATGGATTTTATAAAATTTTAAAGCTTTGTTTAAGTACATGAAATAAAACGTCTTAAATTACCAACTCATGCTTGCATTTTAGTTAATAAACGTACCTTTTCATTTACGAATGCTCTTGATATTTCGTCAGTTGTTTTACTTACATCTGCAGATTGTTCATAATCGACGCGCAATTTATCAAGCAGAAAATGATGGCGCAGATTAAATCCAGTGAAAATATCATCCCAACTCATGGCATAGACTTCGCAATTTCCAACAATATCAACTAAACACTTTTTACCGTGTTTTTCGAAATTGGGATATTTAAGCTTAACCTCATCTTCAACAGATTTGCAAACAGCAATAAAACGCCATATACGATCTGCACTCTGAAATCGAGGTTCCTTATGAATAATATGTGCATATCGATCTATTTGATTGAATACTTCTAGCGACAATGACACGGATGGAGCTTTAAGTTCGACAATTAAACCTTCATGCTGTCCCATCTCAGTCATTCGGCTTGAATAAAGGAAAATATCCATTCGTTGACTCAATTCTTTCTCCTCTAACATCAATTCATTGGTCCCGGCACACCTTAACATTTGCTCATACTGCTCAAGTGATGTGCGAATTGTTCGGTCTGCAGTTACAAGGCTATATTGCTCACCAAATAGCCAATAATGCTGTTCAATAATTTTTTGAATATGATCGCGTTCATTGGCAAACTTTGAGTATTCGTATACAATACTCTTTAGTTCAGTTATAACATCATACCTACGTTGAACAAGGTTGATAACGTCAATGATATGTTCAAGGCTTGATCGCTTCAATATGTCTGCGAAATCCTTGCGCTGTTCTGGTGTAAGAGTTACTACACTTTCTAAAATAGCTAGAATATTGTCTCTTTCATCGGAACTTAATAAAAGATTGATTAAACCCAAAAGAGATTTTTCTTGAACTGGCTTCAACTTGTAAAATATACGAGGTTCCGCGCAATAAATCTCACGGGTAACACGAAAGAAATCCTTTTTGTGTAGCTCACCATATTCATCCGTGGTGAATTTTGGAAGAGTATTACGTTTTTCCATGCGATCCAATAAATTGTCGGCTTTTCTAATCAAAAAATTATGAAAAACCTCTCCAATTTCCTTCATTATTACTTTCTTAAGTTGTTTGATAATTGATCTTTGATCACCATTCGAGAAAAGATTTTGCTCATCATCCAAAGAAGTTATCCTAACTTGTGAAAAATAAATTGATTGAACAAATACTGCATGATAGAAATCAGCCGTGTTGCGGTTAAATGAAGTATTTAGGCATTGTTTTAGACAACCATTATTGTCCATAAAATAGATTTTTGAGCTGTTAGTAACTTTACTTTTCCATACAATAACGCTTACTGTAAACTGTTCACCATTAATAACAACCTCAGTTTCAGAACTTAATTCATCATCGATATATTCAGAACAGTTTAAGTCATTGCCACAATATGTGATTGTAAACCCTTTTTCACGATTCAAATAAAGAAACCATGCGAATTCTTCAAGTAGTTTAGCTTTCATTGAAGAATACTCGAATAATTCCGAATCCCCGATCTTATAAACAGGTAAAGTCACTGAAGTACCTAGTGGTTCATTACACTCAATTGGTTCTGAAGTTTCAAACCCCGTTCTGCTAGCAGAATCTAAATGGATAGTATACTTCCTGTGAGTTCCCTCATCGTTAAAAACTGTCTCCCAATTGGCGCGTGAAGTGAAAGCCATATACGAAAAGCGACCCTTTCCTTTATTTGTCTGTGATCTAATTTTTATACTTGAAACTATTTTACTTGACGATAGGAATGCACCAAATGTGTCGGGCAGAGTACTATATGGAATACCTGTACCGTTATCGCTTATTTTAATTGCCATTGCAGCTATGAGTTCAGAACCGAGTTGTTCAACAACTACTGTGGTGGCATCTGCTTCAAAGCTATTTTGAATATATTCACAGATTGCTTCTGCTCTATCTTTAGTAATACCAGCACGATCAAAGCTATTATCCTTTACGTTGACGCTCCAATTCATATAAGCACCTCCTGACATTGTATGAGAAGATTTGGATTATATAGAGAACTTAAATCTCCTGAACTTCGCCTTATAGACAAAACCACCCGGGTTATGGATAAGTTGTAGTCTAATTACCCTACAACTTCGAATGATGCAAGCTTTTGTCAATAGAGTCTTCATCTTTTTCGGAAATAAAAAGCTACTGTTCCGACTGACATTATTCTATATTGTCTGATTGTTAAATATCATTATTGGCGGACATACATGGCGTGCTCACTAACGGAGTTATTGCATATCCAGATCAATTAACGCAACGGGAATCTCAAACCCATCCATCTTATACTGGAACATTCGCTTCAGATTTCCGTCGCAGGTGGAAAAGAAGAACTGCTGTATTGCTGTATTTTCCCCATTTCCTTTTCTGCTCTCCGCCAGCTGGTACTTAATAAGATCTATAAAGGAAACCAGATTGATATCGTCCATGCTGTTTGTTATGTCATCGACGAAGTAGCAATGGAAGCTTCCTGTCTCCTTTCGCAGAAACGCGTTGCCCAACAAATACGACAGCATAAACGCACCCAACTGTCCCTCGCTAATTATATTCAAAATCGGGTTCTTGTTTTTATCCATGAAAGTCAGCTTTGTATCTGTCGCTTTAGCGTCATTGCCCTGTAGCTGAAAGCCGTCAAGGGTGGAGTGCTTGACCAGTTTGCTGAAAATACGAAACAAATAGGGAGCAACTCCTTTCACCTCATCGTTTTTCATCTGGTTGAGCTTTTGCCTGAGTGCGCCTGCCCGTTCTTTAACCAAACGCTGTAACGCTGTCTTTTCTTGGATCTGTTCATCCAGCTTATTGTTTTGTTTTCTCTTGTCACCAAGTTCCCTAGTAAGTTCCGCGAGATGTCGATTTCCTCTACGTAATCGTAGCGATACAACTTTCTCTAGTACATCCAGTTCTTCGAAAACAAACATCGCAGGAACTTTTTGCGCCAGCGGGCGAATAGCTTCCCTGACTGTCTCCGGCACAGTAGTAATCTGTTCTAAGTCTGAATAACCGAGGAAGGCCAGCAGCGAATATATTCTCTGTTCCTGCTTTTGAACCGTGTCTGCATCTATCCCTGCAAAGCCATCATACATTTCAAGCGTAACAAGGTCGGCAAACTGCTCTGGAGCCAAATCTAGTGCTGCAATCTGCGTAAAGAACGACGCAGTCGTCTCTACGATTTTCTTATCCGTCTCAAGTTCGTCATCAAATCTTTCTTCCGCTGCTTTTAGGACATCTTTCAGGTCTTTATTCAGACGGGCCTGGCAGGTTCTCCACAGCTGTTTTTCCTCATTCACCTGTTTCTCAAGCGTTAGCTTTTGGGCATCATGGGCCTTAACATAATTTTCAGCTTCTAAAGCCAGTTGTTCAGCCGGTTCAGATGCAAAAGGCTCTTCAGCACCGCACAATGGGCATTTTTTATGTTCCTTGCGGTAGGCATCGATTTGCGTCCGGACACCTACCAACCGTGAAAATGAGGTCAGCAGCTCGTCGCCCTTTTTGCAGTCCTCAAAGGTGGATTCAGTCTTACGCCAGGCATCATTCAGGCTGCAATATTCTCCCCAGCGTACCTGCCACTCGGCTGGCGTCAGTTTAGCATAGCTCAGCTCTGAGGCAAATTTGCCTACCTGTTCCAGAGTTTGATCACATAGACCCAGGAGCTGTTCAGTTATTTTCCTTCTCTGACCCGCTAGGGTACGCAGCGTATTTGAATCGTACAGTTTTTTTCTGATTGCCTGCTGAATATCAACTCTGTATGCTACAAACTGCTCCTTTACCGTCAGTCTACGTCGCGACTGCACAAGCTCATTCAACCAGTCTGTGGCAGCATGATACCCTCCGGCGATAAGTGCTTCAATCTGAGTTTTCTGTTCCTCCGGGCTCAACCGATCCACATCCAGTCGCTCGTCCGAATAGCTGACGCGTTGTGCATAAACTGGAATCTGCGCGGCCTCTTTAAGGCTTTGCTGCTCCTGCTCCAACTTTGCAATCGAGTCATAGGCTATTTTCTTACCTTGCAAATCCTTTATTTGAGTATCCAATTGGGTCTGCAACTGTTCCAGATTATCAAGCACTTGCTTTGCTTCAGAATGTTCGAGTGTAAAATCATCAAATTCCTCTGTCATATCCTTACGGCTTTTACACCGGAAATCTTCAGCTTTCTGTAAACCACAAATAAAATATTTATAAAAGAAGTCAGCAAATGGTCTGTCGACGGAGTCAAAACACTCTTCAATCCATTTTCGTGTAGCTTCTGCATCCAGTGTTTCTCCTGCCTGTGTGATGGACAGGGACGTCTTATCCTGGCCAAG
>JUEG02000612.1_pt1 | contig 17981 bp, 17 predicted proteins | sample 432341 | NCBI WGS metagenome assembly JUEG02 (sample SAMN02953476, study PRJNA257561) | rock porewater metagenome | biome: terrestrial; feature: Opalinus Clay rock; material: porewater; isolation source: Opalinus Clay rock BIC-A1 borehole | place: Switzerland: Mt Terri URL, St-Ursanne ...
CATTCCTTTTGCATCATGAATATCCTTCATCAAATCTATAGTATAAGGTAAAACAAATTCTAAGTATTGTTTGCGATTAAGGATTGTACCCGATGCAATAGGGTCACATAACAAAATAAGAGAACCCGTTTTTATAAATTCTCTATAGATCATTTTAAGTCCCTCATTACAGAAATGTATCAATTGATGTAACTTCTCAGGATTTTTTCTAGTTGCCCTTAATAAATTTTCTGTTTTATAGATACTTGCTGCTGCAGTAAAGGGACCTGATATTAAAACCCCAGTTTGAACCTCTTTTCCTACCTCATCAATTAAAATTTTTGCGGCTTCAATATGCAACTGGAATTTTTTATCATTTTTTAGTTCCAACCTCGACATATCTAATTGATCGACATCATTTAAATCAACTAAAACATAGTTCATAACGGCTGGTACAGCATCTTCCGGATCACTCATCTGGCTACCCAGCGCTGCTCCTACTCCATGTAATCCATATTCAATAATCGTTAGGTCATTTCCAAATCTTTCATAACAGGCAGACTGTGCCCTTGCTTCATTCAAAGCAGTGCTTCTTTTTTCCTTATGAGTCATTCCTAGTGCTAATCCAGACATAGAGCAAACAACTGGCATTGCTAGGATTCTATCCATAGATTTTCCTGTCATAAATGCGGTTAATCGCTCATTTGGTGTCATTTGATCATCTTTATGCATACTATACCCTCCCTGAATAAATTGATAATTTGCTATTTTTATACATTTAAAGCAAGTTAATGGTTTTAATTATCCCATTTTTCAATTCAAATTCTTTATTTTTAATACACATTTGGCCAACGAACTTGGCTTTTCCAACCACATTCAAGCAGGCATCCCCATATTTTTGAGGGTAATTAAGATCAATATCCTTCCATGTCGCTTTATCTGTTCCTATTAAAGCAAAAGCTGTTTTGGGACAAAGTAGTACAATGGTTTCATTACTTATAGCCGCTTCCATCTTTTTTAATAACGGATAGGTAAACATTTCTACCACTTGTTCTGAAAGCTTAGGACCTAAAATATTTAATCCCCCAGTAGAATCACCATAACTAACTATATCGACTCCCGTATTCTCAGCCTCTTCCACGAAACGTAATATTTCGTTCTGGAATTTATCCAAAATATCCTGCATCACTTCTGGATTTTTTTTAAATACCTTAAAGACATGCCTGGGATCTATTAGAACATTCATAATTGTAAATGGACCTGATATATATAAGACCACAGTTTCCCCTTTTTCTCTCAGATATTTACATGCTTTCAAAACCTCTCCTATACGTCCTTTTGAATAATCAATTTTAGGTAAGTTTAGGATTTCTTTTGCAGTTGTACAAATATAATCCTTAGATCTTGGACCTATCCTCTCATCCCCCAAATTAATGTTTCCACCCAATGCTTCTCCTTCAACAGTATGACAAAATGGCAACTCACAAAAATTTGTCTTTTCATAATTTTTCAGCTCTAAGGCTAGTTGAGCCATACTATCCCAATTTTTATATGCATCGGGAAATCTCAGACCAGTTTTTTGTATAACTTCTTTGTTAATTCCTATAGAGTTACTATAGGTACACTCAAAATCAATAATTTTACTCATAAAATTCCTCCGAACTCATATTTGAAATCTTTGAAGTATTTTTATATTATTTAAATTGCTACCAATGACAACAACTTTCGCCCCCCTACATCCCTCAATATATTCCCAATGATAATGATGTGGTGTAAAGTTAAAATAAGCAAATTGTTTGGTACTAAGTTCTATAAACCCTTTAGCTCTTATAATAAAGCCAAACTTCTTGTCTTTTAAGGTAGATAATAGTATATCCAGCTCTTCTTGGGAAAAAATCTTAGTATCCGCAAATGAAAGGCTACTAAAGATTTTATTAGCCGGTATTCCTTCAGACTGTTCTTTGGAAACAATCTCACTTTTTATTGTGTTTAATATTGATATTATTTCTTCACCTTGATAAGCGTACCAATCGTCTTTAAGAATAACCGCTTCGTGATTATATATTCTTATTTGAGTAACTATTTTTTCAATTTCAATGTGATCAATTTTGTCAAAACAGCTTAAGAAAATTATATTGGCATTTTGAATTTGGTCTAAATAAAATGTCCCAAAGTCCTCTAAATAATCATTAAATGCACTCACATCTACAATCGTTATTAAGTGATTTATTTTAATATCTATATTGACCTTTTTAGAAATTCCCCTACAAACCTTAATAATATCTGATAAGCTTCCCACCCCAGATGGCTCTATAAATATATGATCCGGTCTATGTTCTAAGGTTAACTCTTCTATAGCTATTACTAAATCTTGTACCACACTGCAACAAATGCAGCCCGCATAAATCTCTTTTATAGGAAGATCATCTTGAATCAGGTCTCCATCAATCCCAATGTCACCAAATTCATTTTCTATTAATGCAATTTTACCTTTCATATACGGAAGGATTTTTTTTAGGAAGGTAGTCTTACCAGCTCCTAAAAAACCAGAAATAATATTTATATGAGTAGTCAATTTAAACCTCCTTATAACCCAGTCTTTATAATCAACACCTCAATTAATTAAACTTAATTGAAAATAGACATGCTTTGTTGAAATAATCCAAGTAATAATAACACTTTAAGGTATATAAGTCTAATAGAGGTTATCTATTGTCGGTCATCGAACTATCGATTATTTTTATAATATGATACACACACAAAGAAAAAAGGATTAGATCTCTCTAACCCTCTGACTTCAACCTATTTCCTCTCTATAAAAACTACTGTTTAAACGTATTCAAACTTCATTATCTTCATTAGAATATATATTTTAAACTGTACTTTGAATTGATCAGTTATTTATTTAAGAACTCATCTTAATATCTTTTTCTTTATGATATGAGCTAATGTGGCTTTTACCGACACTATTTGTACCTACGTAGTATTATATTTTCGTTCTTTTCTATGAATTTGCTTTTTATTATTTTGTCACAGAAATTTTCTTTAATACATCCTTATTGTCTCCGATAACCATCAGTGAATCAAAGTGCTTTTCGAAGTCCTCGTTTGTTATATACCCAATGCTTACAGTGCTTACCTCTCTAAATAAATGTCTATTTAGTTGTCGAATGACGTCCCCTTTCCTCTTTTCAGGTGACAAAAGATAGAATTGACTATTACAATTAATTGCGGTACTGGCAAGGTCATGCAATCTAAGTATTCCTGAATAGATACTCGTTGTACATTCAACTTCAAAAGCACATTCAACATTTCCATTTTCTTTACTAAACCAAATTACATCAATTAATTTGATTGTATTCTTTAATTCCTCATTTACACCTATATTAGGAAACCTATCCATGGTTATAAAAGAAAGAACTTCACCATTACATTGACAGCTGGCATCATTAGCTGCAACCCATACATCATATCCTAATTCATTGCCTAGTTTTATTAACTTATATTGAATTTCTATATGTTTTCTTACCTCTACTTGTTCCGTTTGATAATCATTCACCCATTTCTCGAGCATCTTTCTTCTCTTACTTTCATCTATTTTAAGAGAGTTGCTTATTTCAGGAGGTAAAATGATTTTTCCGCATCCAACTTCAAAAAGAAACCCTCCTATTAAACCTAAATCTTTAGATAGCATCATCTTATAATTACCATTGAATTGTTCTACAATTTCATTCATTAGTAAATAATCTTCCCATGAACCTAATTTAATTTTGTTGTTAAAAACTGCATTAAATCCATTAACTATGGCTGTATTAAATGGTATGAAAATTGTAGGATGTAAAAAATATAATATATTAGCTACAGCTGGACCTAATCCCTTTATTCTTAAAGACGCTAATCTCCTTACTTCTTCTTTAAGTTTATCTTCTCCAGCGGTATTCATACAGCTATCTAAAAATTGGCCAAATGCTTTTTTATTTTCTACATTCTCGTAAATATCTGGTATTCTAAGCTTTGGTTTCCATACAAAGGCATGACTAGCCCCTTTAAAAACCTGCTTTTGCTCTATTATTGAAGATAATACCACTTCTAATGAAGAGTGTTTAAAGTCATTTCCAAAAGAACCGTTTTTTATTTCTTCTACTACTAACTTTAATCCTTTTCTTATGGCTCTAAAGCATTTAAGTCTATTATCTTTTGTAAACCAATTATTATATACACTATCTTCGTCTACCATATACTCCCTTATTAATTTTAGTACTATTTCATTATTTTTCATACCAATAGTCCCCCGATATTTAAAGTTATAGTCTTGTATAACCATTCAACACAATTAAAGAGTTCTCCTTCATAGACTTACTAGGATTCTGAAGCACAGTGACGATTCTTTTCGTTTCCGTTCTATGCCTTAAATGCTTTACTGGGATAAATTCCCAAAATCCTTGCTATCTGTCGTTGCGACACCCCTTCTACTTTCTTAATTCTACCAAGTAATTCGTCTCGCTTTTCCTTTGGCATCATCTTTATCTGTACCCATTGTTCTTGCGGTATCAACTTTTTTCAAACTTTGGTCAAGAGTTAAGTGATACTGAAGAAGACAACCTTTAGACTTGTTTTTAAATATGGTCTTTAATTTTAAATAACATTTTAGTAGCATATACAAACGCTTCTATTGTGAAATAGAATGAGCTACCTACCAAATAGTAGGTAACTCATTATTAAAGAAAATATTTTATAGCTATTATCGTAATTCTTTCTTTTTTACTGGTATACGGATTTCAAATACCGTACTTTCAGGGATTCTAGCAGCAGCGATGGGAACTAATAATACATGATTTACTGGTCCGACTACTTTATATCCCTCTACATCAATCCATCGAATCACCCTCTGATAAGTCTTTAATGAAGAAGGGTATTTCCCCTGATGAATGCAGGTAACATACAAATCATAAGGCAGCTTGCGAATGCAGTCATCAGATATACTATTGCTTTTAACAACCATGGCGAGTTCAATATCTACCTTCTGATGATAAATATCAATATACCCCCCATGAAAAACAGTTAATAGCTCTCTCTCAACTTTTAGATTTTTCTCAAAAATTAAAGTCAAAAGATGATTATAAAAAAACATAAGGGAAGGATAATCATAGGATATTTTATCCCTAACAAATGCCACATTCAACCCAGATATTTCTTTCAATTTTATCTTCCCAATTTCCTTTTCGTCAATACATTTACCATTAAGCATAGATTCAAAATAATTTAGATAACAATCAATTCTCTTTTTTCTTTCCTGCAATTGATGAATCTGAGTCTCTATCTCTTTTTGTTTTGCATGGTAAATATCTACTATACTTTCAATACTATGTTCATTAAGTATATCTTTTATCTCTTTTAATTTAAATCCTACAGATTGAAAAAGTTTGGTGTTCCATAAAAAGAAAATTTGATTTTTAGAATAATATCTATAGTTGGTCTCAGGGTCAATATATATAGGTTTCAAAAAGCCAATCCTATCATAGTAATGAAGACTCTGAACAGTTACATCGCATATTTTCGCAAATTCACCGATCTGTATGTATTCCTCTTTATTCATGATTACACCTTCCCTGATTTATCCTATCATACTAAATTATTCTAGTATCGTTAACACTTCATCAACAGTTTTTTTCTCCTGCCCTTTTCTCGCCTTGGTTGGCTTTCCAATAGCAATCAAGCTGACAAATTTATAGGGTTCTTCCACACCTAGTATCTTTTCAATTACTTCTTGCCCATAAACAACTGGTTCAGTCATCCAGCAGCTACCATAACCCATGGCCTGAGCAGCCAGAAGCAAGTTATTGACTGCTCCTCCGATTCCCATCAAAGTCATATTAAACAATTGTGGCTTTAGTAAGTCTAAGTTGTATTTGCTTTCTAATTTACTACTAATATACTCGTATTCTCTAGCCAACACTACAATAACTACTGGGGCACTTTGAAAATGCTTGATAAAAAATTTATAGCTTTCCAACTTCTTAACTTCATCTTCGGAAAGTAATGGATATATAGACTGTAAATTAGCTTCAAGTGCCTCAGCCATTCTTGTAATCAACTCATTATTCTTTACAGCAACAAATTTCCATGGTTGTAAGTTGTGACCACTAGGTGCTAATCTAGCACAGTCAATCAATTTCCGAATATCCTCTGTAGGAACTGGATCGGAAAGAAATTTTCGATGAGATGCTCTTCCTTCCAACAAATTTTCAAAATTTTTGATATCCATATGATATCCTCCTTTAAATTTATTTCTTAAAGTATAACACCCTATAGCTAATATAATGTCAATAGGGTTTGATAATTTTTTTGCCATGAAGACTAATATTTTTATTACTTTTGGGGAGATGGATTAACAAATTTTATACAGTTAACATATATGATTCACATATCGCGGGCACAAAATAAGTCTTTATTCATATAATAATAATAGATATCTTATTTAAATGGGAGGTTATTTATGATAATTACGCCTAATGTGTCTATTTTACCCTATAAAATGAAAAATAATGTTAAATACTTTGAGCTTATCGCTCAACCTGTCAAGAGAGAGATTTTACCTGGCATTTTTATGAATGCTTGGGGATACAATGGGTCTACACCTGGTCCTACTATTTTAGTTTATCCAAATGACAATGTATGTATTAGAGTTTATAATTTGCTTCCTCAAGCTACAAGTGTCCATTGGCATGGGCTAGATGTTCCTAATAACATGGATGGGGTTCCTGCTGTAGAGCCTTCTCCGAAAATAAATCCAGGCTGTTATTTTGATTATAGGTTTAAAATAACTAATCCTTCTGGAACACATATGTATCATTCCCATTTTCACACTATAGCACAAGATATGATGGGACTTTCAGGAGCATTCATAATATTAGATCCTGATGAGAACAAGGATATACAAAAAGATTTCTTTATCATGTTAAATGAATATTCACTCAAACAAATTAAACCCTTTTCTTTAAAGAAAGGTATTTATGATATAGATCCATTTTCAATGGAATCTAATTTCTTTACAATGAATGGAAAATGCTTTCCATACTCAGCTCCTTTACTAATAGATGAAGGAGATAATGTAAGAATAAGATTTGGAAATACAGGTATGGCAAATCATCCTATTCATTTTCATGGACATCAATTTTCAGTTACTGCTTCAGATGGAAACAATATTAATAAGCAAAGTAGACTTCTTAAAAGCACAATATTAGTAGCATCTGGAGAACTATGGGACATTGAATTTAAAGCAAATAATCCCGGTATTTGGCCACTTCATTGCAATCTTCCACATCATGTCAGCAATAATAAAACACTTCCTTTTGGTGGTATGGCTACAGCTGTAATATATAAAGGATTTGATAGTAAAAAGTATCAAGAAAAAGCAAAATGCCTTTACTAAAATATATAAGTCTTTAATAAATATATCATAGACATTAAATATAAGGGAGAAGAATATTTATCAGAAATATATGATAACCTATAAAATTGGGAATCCGAGTAATAAGAATAATAAAGCCTTTCCTGTTGACAGGAAAGGCTTTATGCACACTGCTACATCTCTTATTTGTCTTTTCTTACAAGTAGTGAATAACACTTTACATGTGTAGTATGATGAAACATATTAATATAGAATATTTTTAATGTCGTGTTAGTAATGTGTTGGCAAAACTAACCTATATATAGAAAAAAATTAACTTGAAATAAATTATCTAAAGCTTAAATCAGGTGAACAAGTTGTGCAACTAGGTTTACCAGGAACATCCCCACTAGAGGGATATATACGTTTTTGTTTACACTGTTCTTCTAAAATATTAGCTAAGACTGCCTGAACAACTTTTGTCTCAGGTGTTTGGAAGTCAGGATGAGCTAAATTTTTAGTTTCTAAAGGATCAGTAGTTAAATTATACATTTCAAATTCATCAGAATCAGGTATCGTTTTAATACTTTTTACACATAAACAGCATTGTACCCCATTAACTGGAGTTTGTGGACATTTTTCTACTGTTGTTTCATCTTCACATCCAGGAGAACTCCAAAATTGAGGATTATCAAAGTATCGGGAATACTTCCATATTTCCTCTTCATTATTCTTTCCTGTTTTTAGTTTAACAATAATAGTTTCAATGTGATTAGGCTGTGTAACTGATTCATAAGGAATACCTAAAACACTTTTCTGATTAAGTCCCTTTGTAACATCATCGTCAGTCATGAAATAAATTGGTTCATTAGAACGTTCAAAACCCTTATCATGAACAATCATAGGAGATAAATCTCTTCCAACCAAAGGATGAACCTCTGTATGACTGTCTTTTAATTTTTTTTGAGCAGCTTTTTCATCAATATTAGCAAGACCGAGTATTGTAGGAAGAATATCAACATGGCTTGTTAATAAATTTGTCTGCTTAGCTTCTTTAAACAAAACAGGATTATGAATTATTAAAGGTACATGAATAGATTCTTCATATGCTTGATACCATTTTTGAAACAATCCTCCGTGAGAACCAAGCATTTCTCCATGATCAGATGTGAAAATCACTATAGTATTCTGATAAAAGGATGAATTAAAAAGAGCATTTAAAACCTTACTCATTTCATTATCTACCTGTAATTGTAATGAATAATAGAGTCGACGATAAAAATCTGTATCTACAAGGGGTTGAAGTGCTTTAGGATAAACATCTCTATAGCTGCTTTGAGCATTAGGCTTTGTAGAAAGTGACTCTGTTGATGTAGGAGATTTGGGGATAAATGGGACTGATTTATCAACCTCAAAGTTAAATAATGGATCAAGCCTTGTAAATGCTCCAAAAAGAGCAATGTCATGGGGGTTTACAAAGGAGCATACAATAGCCCATGGCTTATTTTCTGAAGTTTTTTCATTAGATTTGTTAGCATCTAAACTTTTAATTAAGTTAACTACTTCTAAGGAATATATCTCATCACGTCCATCTATACCTATAGAGGCTGATGACCCTGAGTTATGAGGCTCACTACCAAAAGGCTCTGGTCCTATCCAGTTATCAAAACCGAATTCATTAAGACGGTTAGCATTAAGATATATTTTTTCTTTTTCTTCTTCTGGTACACCATTAACACTATTATAGCTAAGAAAAGAATCATGAGTATCAGGAATTAATATATCTGCTTGAGAAGCATGCCATTTTCCCTTCCAGAAGGTTTTGTATCCTGCAGTAAGTAGATAGTCGCCAATTGTTGGCACTGTACTTTTATCTAGCCAAAACATATCTGCCTCAAAATCACCTTTGGCTACCCCAGCTGTTTGACTCACTCCATGTAAAGATGGGTATTGTCCAGTATATAGTGTTCCTCTACTAGGAGAACACGCAGTACTTCCTGTGTAGTGATCATTAAACGCTAAACCTTTATTAAGTAAAAAATTTTGTGCCTTTAAATTTTCTTTGCGCCAAGCTTTTATTTCTTCATTTTCATATACAGATGGAAATCTTTCTTCATCTACTATAATAATAAGAAAATTAGGTGTTAACATTATAAAATCCTCCCAAAACGATATTTGTGTTTTTTACATTATATTTTTTCAACACTTAAAGTGTGTTGAAAACAAGAATGTAGGAGGATTAGATTGAAAGAAGAAACTAGAAATTTGCACAAACTAACAAGTACACCAATAAACTGCTACTAAAAAAAAGACAAACATTATTGAATAAAGAATATCAGGGGGTTAATGCAAAATAAAAACCCCAGTGGAACAAAATCCCCTGGGGTTAACACGAACTCGTTGTCATAATCTTTTTATGCTAATGTAACAATATCGAGAGACTATTTTGCTAAATTTAGAATGTTTAATACATCTTCTTTCTTTAATGGAATAAAGTTTCCTACTGATTTTGTAGGAGTCTCCACACACTTATGTGCCATTTCCTCGAAGCGATCTGTAGGTATATTCATCTCCGTTAGAGTCGTAGGCATACCTAATGATTTAAAAAACTCTTCCATTCTTTTAATTCCTTCTAACGCACTTCTTTCTGGGTCTTCGAAGTAATATTCTACATTCCAAACATTTACTGCAAATTGTGTAAATCTATTTACATCATGTTTATATACATATTTCATCCATGCAGGCATTACAACAGCTAGTCCGGCACCATGTGCCACATCATAAATGCCACTTAATTCATGATCAATTTTATGAGATCCCCAGTCACCAATTCTTCCAGTACTTAACAATTCATTATGAGCAATTGTACCCGTCCACATAATTTCTGCCCTTGCAGGATAATTGTCAGGTTCCTTTAATACAATTGTTGCGTTTTTTATCACTGTCTTTAGTGTTGCTTCACATAATTTATCTGTGAAGTCAACATTTCTTACATTGGTAAAATATCTTTCAATCACATGGGACATGATATCTACAATCCCGCTGGCAGTCTGATAAGCTGGAAGGGTATATGTAATCTCTGGATTCATAACTGCAAACTTTGGTCTTATAATATCGTCGTTAACTGCCCTTTTGTACCATCCTTCTTCCTTTGTAATGACACAGCTTCTACTGGCTTCACTTCCAGTTGCCGGTATTGTTAATATCGTCCCTAATGGAAGCACCTCTTTTGGAACAGCTTTTCCTTCAAAAAAATCCCATACATCTCCTTGATAAGGTACACCCATAGAAATCGCCTTTGCTGAATCTATCACACTCCCGCCACCTACCGCAAGAATAGCATCAATTTCTTCCTCTCTACAAACTTTGATTCCCTGCTCTACAAGACTCAATCTTGGATTCGGTTGTACTCCTGAGAGTTCTACAAATTTAATTCCAGCTTCATTTAAAGACTCTACGATTTTATCGAAAAGCCCAGACTTCTTAATACTTCCTCCTCCATAGTGAAATAATACCTTTTTACCAAATTCCTTTATGGCTCTTCCCACTTCTTTTTCAGTATTCTTTCCAAAAATAATTTTTGTTGGACTTTGAAAAACGAAATTTTCCATTCTTATTCCTCCTCGTATTTAACATACTGTTCCATATCAAAATTACATTCTATTATCCAATCTTTGATATTCTCAAATTTGCTTTATTATTTCTATTGCACCAATAGATGATGCTATTTCTGTTATTCTATCTGAAAGAACTTCTATTTTTGCATCTCTCATGCATTTATTTAAAAGGACGACCTCAAATATATCTTTTAGAGGGCTAGAACCTCCAATATATATCCGCTTATATCCCATATCTCTCAGTTTCTGAAGAAAGGGTTGATTTATATCATTAGAGACAATTGCGCCTGCTAAGAAATTAGCCCTTTGATTAGGGATATTTCTCAACTGGGTATGCATTAATCTAATTGCAAATAATGCTTTTGATAAGCCAAATTTCTCTTCAAATTTTACACCTTCTAAGATGTATTCCTTGTTTATTTCTTCCACCATAACATTGTCTAAAGAGCTTGATAACAATGTGTGTTTGGATACCGCCTCCAAAAGTTCGCCTGCAATTGTAGTAGAGCATCTTTCAATTTCATTTTTTTCATTAATATATACAAATTTAGAATGAGAACCTGGAAGAAGAATCAAACACGGTCCTTGGATTCCACATAATTTCATAATGCCAAAAGTTTCTGTTTCTTCGCCCCTCATCATATCCATATTACATAGAAATTCCATAGTGTTTTTTTCAACAGCATTCTTTACACCTGGAATAAAATAGAATGGCATGTCAGATATCTGTGGAAAGTTTCTTTTAGCAACATTAACTGCCAAAGCTTTCATGGAAATAGGAGCAATCTTATGAGGTATTTCGCAAAGTCCTAAATCACAAGTAATCATCCCAGATGCAGCAAAGTATTCCACATCTTTCATACTTCTACCTGCAGCTGCTACACTTTCTCGTATACTTTTCTCAAGATTTTCTATAAATACATCTTTGCTACCAGTAATGGCAATATTCTTTATGCCGATACTGTTTTTCCGTGCAGCTACTATTTTTCCATCCTCAATGACCCTTATCCGGCTATTTGTGGTCCCTGAATCAATTGTTACAATCACCATTACGCACTCATCCCTTTTCTCACCTGGAAGAGTTGTTTGATAATTGGTACAAATAATGTAATTACAGCTAAAATTAAAAGTATAAAACTAATAGGCCTCGTAAATAGTATGCTTATGTCTCCTTGAGACATGATCAGTGCCCTTCTTAGATGGCTTTCTGCCATAGGTCCTAAAATCAGTGCCAATACCACTGGTGAAGCAGGTAATTCAAACTTATCCATTAAATAACCAATTGTACCGCTTATAAACATAACAATCACATCAAAAAAGTTATTATTAATTGCATAGGACCCTACAATACTCAAAACAATAATTGCTGGTGTTAATACATACTTAGGTATACTGATAATCTTCATAAACATTCGGATGCCAGAGAAACCTACGATACCCATGATGATATTGGCAACGAAAAAACCTACGAACAATGTATATAATAGTGGTGCATTTTCTGTAAACAGAAGCGGCCCAGGCTGTAACCCCTGCATCATAAGGGCTCCAAGCATAATTGCAGCTACGGCATCCCCAGGTATTCCAAGGGTCAGAAGCGGTATCATCGCACCGCCTGTTACGCCATTATTTGCTGATTCAGGCGCAGCAATTGCTTCAACCAAACCCGTACCAAACTTTTCAGGATGCTTCGAAAAACGTTTTGCTTCATTATAGGCAACAAATGCGCCAATATCTGCACCAGCACCGGGAATAATTCCAATGAAGGTTCCAATTATACCGGACCGTAGAACTGTAAACCAAATTCTCTTAATATCCTCTTTTGTTGGAAGTACTTTACTTACTTTTTGTACAACATTTGCTTGTATACCCATATCTTCTATAGAACTAAAGGCTTGAGATAATGCAAATAATCCAATCATGATTGGAATAAAAGATAATCCATTTAGCATGTTAATATTGTTAAATGTAAACCTCGGAAATCCTGTAATTCCATCTATTCCAATCATTGAAACTAGTAAACCTACAGTACCAGCGATAAGTCCTTTTATCATCGAATTCCCAGAAATACTGGAAATAATGCTTAGCCCAAATACTGCAAGGGCGAAATATTCTGGTGCACTAAACTTCAGTGCTAACTTAGCAAGCTGAGGAGAAATTAGCATCAATGCAATCGCACTAATTATTCCCCCGGAACAAGAAGATAATGTGGATATACCAAGGGCTCTCCCTGCTTCACCTCGTCTTGACAGTTCAAATCCATCCAATGCCGTAGCAGCTGCAGCAGGTGTTCCTGGCGTCTTCAATAGAATGGCTGAAATGGACCCTCCATAAATTGCTCCAACATAAATGCCTAAAAGCATCAAAATTCCAGCGTCTGCATCCATTCCAAATGTAAGAGGAAGCAAAAGCGCAACTCCCATTGTAGCTGTTAGTCCCGGCAGGGCACCAATGGCAATACCACTAGTTACACCCATGATAATTAATATCAATATTTTAGGATTCAAAACAGTTAGAAAACTATGTAATAATAAAGACAGCATTTAATACCTCCTATCCTAGCAAAGTACCCGTTGGTAATGGTACTTTCAAAAATATTTGGAATACACTATAGACAACTGAAGTAATAAAAATAGATATTAAGATATTTTTCACATAGCTCTTCATCCCGTAAAAATTAATCAGAATGAATAACATAAAAGGTGTTGATAAAAGCAACCCAAATATTTTTATTCCTGCTAAATAACATATAATAAGTAGCATTGTTATATAAACTTTAGCTGTGTTCTTATTATATAAGCTTACTGCTCTGTTTTCTTTTTTCATAAATGTAATTATTAGTAATAGGATACTCAAAAACACCAAAAGCCCTGCAAGTACATTCGGGAAAAAGCTTGGACCAGGCACACCCTTTCCTATGTTCGGAAATTTTCGCGTTGCCGTTAAGACATACATACTTATAAGGATACATAAAATCGAAATGAATATATTGCCTTTTTTCAAATATTTCACCTCGCTATAGTCTTCTCTATTACAAAAACATTCATTATAGGTCATAAATAGGCAGATATTCTATCATGCCTATTTATGACGAATTATTATCTTATTGTTTTAAGCCAAGTTTTTCAATTAAGTCTTTAAAAATATCATTATCTTGCTTAATTCTTTCTAAATATTGTTGCGAATTAAGTATTGTTATAGGTAAATTACCCTTGTTCATAAACTCCTTAAAAGATTGCTCTTCAGTAGCTTTAAAGAAACCATCTTGAATAATTTGTACAATTTCATCTGGTGTATCTTTAGGTACACCTAAACCTCTCCATGTTCCGATTGCAACGTCTATTCCTTCCTCTTTTAAAGTAGGTACTTCAGGAAAATCCTCCACTCTTTCATTTGCCATAACACCTAACATTTTTAATTGCCCTGCTTTGACTTGAGGACCAACCTCTGCCGGGCTAACCGTTATCGCCTCAATATGTCCACCAAGTATAGCCGCTACTGCTGGTGCCGCCCCATCATATGGAACATGGTTAAACTCTACACCCGCCTTTGTTTCTAGTGCTGCAGCAGCAAGATGCCATATTGCACCTACCCCAGAGTTACCTATTCTAACTTTTCCTGGATTTTCTTTTGCATAAGCCAAAAATTCTTCTATGGTATTCCATGGGGCATCTGCTTTTACAGTTACAGCAGCTGGAACAGAATTAATCATCATTATTGGTTTAAAGTCTTCATATGTAAAAGGTGCAACGCCTAAGTGCGGAAGTGTTGTCAGTTCAACGGTAATCATTGTCAAGGTATGTCCATCTGGCTTTGCTTTAGCACCTTCTGCATGTCCAATAGCACCGCCACCTCCCGTTTTATTTACAACAACAACTGGCTGACTAAAATAATTTTTTGCTGAATCTGCAAGTGCTCTAGATACTGCATCTGTCCCACCACCTGCTGAGTAGGGTACGATAATTTCCATAGGCTTTTTAGGAAATTCTACTTTTTCAGCTCCTTTGACTATTTCTTGTTGTGCTCCACAGCCAACTAGTGTAAAAACTACCACCAAGGTCATAATAAGTGCTAAAATTCTCTTCATTTTTTTTCCCCCTTATATACATTTTTTTATTATTTAAAGAGTCGCTTAAATGAATGAAGATATTTCTTTAAACCTTCAAAGTCTTTATTTTTTAAAATTCTTGAAGGAATTAAAGCCTCACCTACGCCAATAGCATCTGCGCCATTATCCAGGTATTTCTTTGCATTCTCTATGGTAATGCCGCCTACTGCCATCATCTTGATATCATTTAAAGGCCCTTTAACATGCTTTATATATTGACTTCCAAGGGACGCAGCAGGAAAAATCTTTACCATTTTGCATCCTAATTCATAAGCTTTTACTATTTCAGTTGGACTAAACACCCCTGGTATTATGGCAGTGTTGTAACGATTCGCATTTTTAACTGCTTCTTCACATAGATTCGGTGTAATAATAAATTGAGCACCTACCTCTACCACTTTTTTTACATCCTCAGCATTCTTTACTGTTCCAGCACCAATATGGGCAATTCGATCATACTTTTTTCTGCCATAGTCAATAATCCTCAACGCGTTTTCAGTATTGAGAGTCACCTCAATGTTCGTTATTCCACTTGAAATCAACGTATCGATAGCAAACATATTATCGTCAAAACTTAAACCCCGTAATATAGCCACAATTTTTTTCTTTTCAATGCTTTTTAATATTTGTTCTGGCATCATATCTCCTCACTTATTATATTTTTATTGCCATCCTGCCAACAGCCATGTGCTGCGTTTAGGAATCAATTGAATACGTTTTCCCGATTGCTTTCATTAATCTTCCAAAGTGAAACTGTATAAGTCATTTCTTTATTACCTATGAGCAGATCCAGACACAACAAGCTAAAATCTTATAGCCCAAATATCTATTCTATCTATGTTCTATATAATTTCCCAAATTTTTCATGTGCCAACAAACTTTTAGAACTTATTTGTTCTTTATTGTTCAATTTAATGATACTTTAGTTTCATTTTTATGTCAATTATTATTTGGATAATATTTTGAAATTCTCTATTTTCCCTTTATGATAGACCTCTAAATTGTCAAAATATCTTTTAACATCCTTTGAGTTGTACGTATACATGATTGCTTAGATAAAATTAAAGATACCAATACATCCGTATTAGTATCTTTAACTTCTTTCACTTACAGAATCTCGTTCTGCAATTTCATAATCTAACAAAATTTTTGAACTCTTATATTTGCCATTAAACAAATGCACCATCTGCTTCACTGCCACAATACCCATCTGTTTGTAGGGAACCACGGCTGTGGTTAAAGCTGGAAACGAATATTTTGTGATATCTGTTCCATCAGTACTAATTACTGAAATATCATTTGGAATATCATATCCCATCGCTCTAGCGATATTCATAAACGCCACACAATGCGAATCACATATTCCTAGAAAAGCATGGGGTATATCGCCGGAAAGCAATATTTGTTTTACACTTCTTTCCCATTCATCAGGACTAGAATATTTGCATATCCACTTGTAATCTATTGTTATTCCACTGTCTTTTAAAGCTCTTTTATAACCTGCTATTTTCTTCTCATCCAACAAAAGTTCATCCGTATTCCCAATCATCAGTATTTTCCTATGTCCTTTATTTATCAGGTATTTTACTAAATCATATGTAACCGATTCAAAATCTACGCTAACATAACTAATCTGTTTATCTATTAATTCCCTATTTATAAGCATATGGGGTATTTTTTTTTCGGTTAGTAATTCTGATTCTTTTAACTCATCCGCTTTGTTTTTCCCTATGATTAATACACCTTTTGTTTGTCCCTTTGTATCCCATTTGGAGTAGTCTTCGTCTATTTGATTTCCTACTCTTCTCACTAAGTGAACTGCAACCCTTAACTCTTCCGCACTTTCCATAATACCTTGTACAATTTGCAAAAAACCTTGGAACTCATCATAATTATGAGGAATACTAATTTCTATTACAAAATTATTGTGTTTATTGAATTCTTCTGTTCTATAATTTAATTCTTTCATTGCCCCTAAAATAAGATTTTTACTTGACTCCCTCACATTATTTCCATTTAGAAACCGAAATACTGTACTCCTAGAAACACCTGCTTTATTCACAATGTCCTCAATGTTTGCCATCTTATTCATCCCCTAAATATGATCAATTTTTACGTATATCTATAAGAGATACTATTCACAGATCAGTTTCATAAAACTGACACTATTTTTTTACAAGTTAAATTATATCTGCTTTTCTAAATTACAGCAAGTGAAATTTTGGAAGTACAGAAAGGGACTGAGATCGAGTAACCGGGGTCTCACGACCCCAAGTCCTCACAGAACCGGACGTGCCCAATTAAGGCATCCGGTTCTTCACTTCATCATTCACCTAACGTAGCTACTGCCTTTTCCCAAATCAAATATTCTTACATAGACTTTGGCCTTTGGTAATGGATACTTTTTCAGAAACAAGATAAATTTATTCCAATCAAAGCTTTTGCACTGGCTTCTTCTATTTAACCACTTGTATAAAAGTCTTTTTACTTCATATATATAACTGCTAACTGCATAACGATTATCGGTTATTCCGTAATAATTGCAATGTCCTTGCAATTTTGATACTATTGTCTTCATGAACTCTTTAATTGGCTCATTTCTGTTTCCTTTTATCCATTCTTTGCACCGCAGAAGACTGGTCTTATATTTCTTTTTGCTTGTGTTCCTCTTTATTCGTCTTCTTCCGTCCTTATCCTTGCCCATATAGTGGGTAAATCCTAGAAAGTCAAATGTTCCATTTCTGTACCTTTCCCTTCTTCATCATCTTCTTCTTCTTTACTTACGCTAATAATCTGTGTTTTCTCTTCTGCCACTTCTAGATTAAACTTTCCTCGAATGTCAAGTTGGAATGTCAAGTTGGGACGGTCCTTGCTTTCCTTAACCTCTATT
>JUEG02000803.1_pt1 | contig 17909 bp, 14 predicted proteins | sample 432341 | NCBI WGS metagenome assembly JUEG02 (sample SAMN02953476, study PRJNA257561) | rock porewater metagenome | biome: terrestrial; feature: Opalinus Clay rock; material: porewater; isolation source: Opalinus Clay rock BIC-A1 borehole | place: Switzerland: Mt Terri URL, St-Ursanne ...
TTTTTCAAGGGTTTTACTACAGGTTCTTAGGGGATAGAATTTTTTCAGAAGTTCAATTGTCTGATTTACTGCACCCACATTGATATAGGGTCCAAAATATTTTGCTTTGTCTCTTACAACTCTTCGGGTTTTAAGTACCCTGGGATAGATTTCTCCTAAGGTTACTTTTATATATGGATACTGTTTATCGTCTCTTAGAAGTACATTATATTTTGGCCTGTACTTCTTTATCAGGTTGCTCTCTAACATCAAGGCTTCCACTTCTGAATCCGTGATAATATACTCAAACTCCTCTATATGAGTCACCATCGCCCTAACCTTTGGAGGATGATTTTTTGAGGACTGAAAGTATTGTCTCACCCTATTTTTCAGTGAATTTGCCTTGCCTACATATATAATATCCCCAGTATTATCCTTCATGAGGTACACGCCGGGAGCATCGGGAAGCCTCTTTAATTGTTCGCTTATCTGAAACATATATTTCCCCGCATTCTACTTAAAAAGATTATTTATTTCTATTGTACCAGAATTGATACTGTTAGCAAATTTGTATATACTTAAGTAAACGACTATTTTGTTGATGGTTAACGGTTGTCAGTTGACAGTTAGTATATTAAGGTCAACCATGGAGAGTATATTCTCTGCAAAGTTCATTACAAGGAGTGTTTATTTTGAATAATTCAATGAGAGCCATAGGCTTTACCCTATCACTGATGGGAAGTATTAGTATTATGATGCTACTAACTCCCTTTATATCAGACAATTTTCTTACTAGATATCGTACCTTATACTATTTTTTATATATTCTTTTCTTTATTCTAATACAAAATTTGTTCCACTGGCATATTGTAAAAAATTCTATTTCAAAGAACAGCCCTATATTCGTTTGTAGACCAAGGTATAATCACATCTATTATCATCGTCATTATTCATATATTGCAATATTCTTCATATATATATTCAGCAACACGAAAAGCTTCTCTAACCTTGGTTCTGGTTTTAGTTGGGTAATGGAGTTTTTCATTCCACTATCTATAGTGGAAATTTTATTGTGCATTGGCAACAAATCCCTAAGAATTGTTTTTTATAATGAAGGTATCTCTTTGCAGGGTTTCCATCCAATCATTGATATACCCTTAGGTTACCCAATACGAAACGTACCTGGCTTTTATCATTACTATGATTTCTCCCATTATTCTATTAGCAGTGGGATCTTAAAGTTATACCTCCATGACCATCGGGGGAAATTAGTCAGTACTATCTCCGATGAACTACAAAAGCCTTTGTCAGGTCTTCTACGGTCCAAGGGTATATTAAATAAAAATTGAAGGCCTAGGTATAAGTACATAAAAAACTGTTTATACTTCAGATAACAATTTATCTGAAGGGGGAACTACCATGAAAAAACGAATAGGCTTCTTATCTGTCTTTATACTCTTTTTATTTACTTCAACTATGGCCACTGCAGCCGTAAATTTTAAGGAAATTACCATACTCCTGAAACCCATTACTATAAAAACTGATAAAATAATCCATATCACCGATACAATATTCCATGAAAATCATATCTATATACCACTCCGTTTGGCTGCAGAAGCTTTAGATGCATCTGTTGAATGGGATGGTTTAACACAAACAGTTGAGATAACTCCTCAGCAGGATTTTGTGGATTTTCCTGAAGCCGATCCTTGGACTGGTGAAAGGTTTGTATACGGTGAGATCATAAGCATGGATAAAACAAATTATATGATAACTATTGAAGAACATATCGATGATAATAGTATTTATCTTGAACCCGATATTACTGTTGAAAGAGATGTGGTACTTATACTACAAAGAGGACAAAAGAAGATGAATATTGATTTTGAAGATCTATACGTAGGAGAGTATGTAGGTATTATATTAAATTCTGAAGGCAAAGCCAGGGGAATTATACTTAATAGTTAGGAAAATAGGCGAACAGTGTTCGCCCTTTTAAAATCGCCAATAAAAATAAAACCCATTAATTCTGTATATTGATGAGATATCAATCAGGAAAAGTGATATAATTATGGAGACAATCTTATTTGGAGGATACCATGAGAATTAGAAGAATTCCTTATTTGCATTTAATCCCTATTTTATTAATTGCCTTTGTACTCTATAAACTGGTTAATCAAGTCGATGTTTTCATGCAAGCATTAGATTTTATTATAGCTCTACTCAACCCATTTTTTTGGGCCTTTGCCATTGCTTACTTAATTAATCCCTTGATGGTTACAGTGGAGACAAGGTTTAAGTTAAAGAGATTCTGGAGCATCCTAATCGTTTATACAACTGTATTAGGAATCATTATTCTAGCCATAACCATTATTTCACCAAGGATAGCGAATAGTATCGTTAATCTTTTAAGGGATCTTCCTGGTTATTTAGATACAACCCAGCTTTGGGCCACAGAACAAATAGAAAAGCTTGAAGTTTTTGATAAGTATGGTGTAAAAGACACAGTGGAGCAACACCTGACTCAAATCATTAGTCAGGTTAGTAATTTTCTAAATGACGTACTAACTGCAGCTGTTACACAATTAATCACTTTAACTTCTGGGTTCCTAAAATTTATAGTGGGACTTATCATGTCAATCTACCTATTATTTGACAAAGAATCCTTTATCAGAAATTCTAAAAGAATACTATATGCTTTTTTTCCAGAAAGCAGAGCATCAAAACTGGTAATCCTCGGTAGGGAAGTCGATGATTATTTTTCCCGATATCTTATTGGTAAACTAATCGACTCTACAATCATCGCTGTACTATGCTTCATCGGCCTTACTTTTATAAAGGCTCCATACACCCTGTTACTAAGTATTATGGTGGGGATAACCAACATGATTCCTTATTTTGGCCCATTTATTGGAATGATACCTGCTACGATTATTACACTTTTTTATAGTCCTATAAAAGCTCTCTGGGTGTTGGTTTTTATATTTCTCCTCCAACAGTTTGATGGCCTCTATCTAGGTCCTAAAATTTTAGGAGAAAAGGTAGGCATAGGTCCCTTCTGGATCATATCCGCCATACTTATTGGAGGAGGCACCTTTGGTGTATTAGGTATGCTGTTGGCGGTGCCAATTGTAGCCGTTATTAGGGCAATATTACAAAGGTATATTGACAAAAAATTAAAAGAGAAAAATCTGAACATATAAAAAATGGGCTACTCAGGTAGCCCATTTTATTTTTGAATTATTATTATGACAAAAATATATTAAATACTTTTATCCCTTTCTAGTATTGTTTTTAAAAACTGTCCCGTATAGGATTGGGCTATGGCTACGATGTCTTCAGGTGTACCTTCTCCTACAATCTCTCCTCCACGATCTCCTCCGTCGGGACCAAGATCCATGATATAATCACTGGTTTTAATGACATCCAAGTTATGTTCAATAACGAGTACAGTGTTACCCCCCTCAACCAGTTTGTTTAAAACTCCTATGAGTTTATGAATGTCTGCAGTATGAAGTCCCGTAGTTGGTTCATCTAGAATATACATGGTTTTACCAGTACTTCGTTTACTCAGCTCCGTAGCTAGCTTAATCCTCTGGGCTTCACCACCTGATAGCTGTGTGGAAGGTTGACCAAGCTTGATATATCCAAGCCCTACCTCAAACAGAGTCTCCAACTTTCTCTTAATCCCAGGTATATTTTCAAAAAAATTTCGTGCCTCTTCAACCGTCATATCTAATACATCGGATATCGATTTACCTTTATATTTTACCTCCAGAGTTTCCCTATTATAGCGTTTACCCTTACATACATCACAGGGTACATATACATCAGGTAGGAAGTGCATTTCTATTTTAATAATACCATCACCCTTGCAAGCTTCACAACGTCCACCCTTCACATTAAAACTGAAACGACCCTTCTGATATCCCTTAAACTTTGCCTCCGGTACCTTTGCAAATAGGTCTCTTATTAGATCGAAAACTCCAGTATAGGTAGCAGGATTTGATCTTGGCGTCCTTCCTATGGGAGATTGATCAATGTCAATCACCTTGTCTATATGCTCTATGCCTTTTACTTCATCATGAAGTCCCGGCTTAGCCTTTGATCTGTAAAGCTCCATGGATAAGCTCTTATATAAAATTTCATTTATCAAAGTACTTTTTCCCGAACCTGATACTCCGGTGACACAGGTAAAAACCCCTAATGGGAATTTGGCATGGAGATTTTTCAAATTGTTTTCCCTTGCTCCTAATACCTCAATCCACTTTCCATTGGGTTTTCTTCGGATTTCAGGTATTTCTATTCTTTTTTTACCACTGAGATATTGACCCGTTAGAGATTCTTCACAATCCATAATATCCTTCACCTTACCAGCAGCTACAATCTTTCCTCCATTGGCACCGGCGCCTGGACCAATATCGATTATATGATCCGCAGAGTACATAGTATCCTCATCATGCTCAACAACGATGAGCGTATTCCCTAAATCCGTTAGATTTCTTAGGGTTTTCAAAAGCTTTTCATTATCCTTTTGATGAAGTCCTATACTGGGTTCATCCAAAATATACAGCACGCCCACCAAGGATGAACCTATCTGGGTTGCTAATCTTATCCTTTGTGCTTCACCACCTGACAGGGTGCCTGCAGTTCTTGAAAGCGTTAGGTAGTCTAATCCCACATCCACCAGGAATCCCAATCTTTCATTAATCTCCTTCAGTATTTGTCGAGCGATCATAGATTTCTTTACATCTAATTCTAAATTTCGGAAAAAATCCAAGGCTTCTCTTATGGAAAATTCAGTAACCATGGAAATATTCTTATTGGATATTTTAACGGATAGCACTTCTGGCTTTAGTCTGGAGCCTCTACATTCATCACAGGGAGTAAGGCTCATGTATTCCTCTATTTTTTCTCTCATAGCGTCAGAGGGTGTCTCTTTGTAGCGTCTATCAAGATTTTTGATAACACCTTCAAAGGGTGCCCTATATTTTCTTCTTCCCCCAAACTTACTCTCATAGGTAAATTCAATGGTCCTTTTTCCCGTTCCATAAAGCAAATCCTTAATAAACTCCTGAGGAAGCTTTTCAATAGGCGTGTCCAAATCTACTTCATACTCCTTGGCCATGGCTTCTATCATTTCATAATAGTATGTCCCTTCAGTGGAATTGGCCATTGGAGCAATTCCCCCTTCCCTGATGCTAAGAGCTTGTGCGGGAAGTATCAGCTCAGAATCTATCTTTTGAAGAAATCCTATACCATTACAGTGTGGACATGCTCCATAGGGACTGTTAAAGGAAAACATTCTTGGCTCCAGTTCCTCTATTCCAATTCCATGCTCTGGACAAGAAAACTTCGTACTAAAGGTCATATCTTCGCCATCCATCACATGGACTACCACCAAACCATCGGATAAGGATAACGTGGTCTCGATGGAATCAGTTAATCTTTTTTCGATATCTTCCTTTACGATAATACGATCAACAACCACTTCAATCGTATGCTTTTTATTCTTTTCCAGCTTAATTTCTTCACTAAGCTCTCTTAATTCCCCATCAATTCTGACACGAACATAGCCGTCTTTACGTATCGATTCTATAACCTTAGTATGCTCGCCTTTTCTTCCCCGAATAATAGGTGCCAAAATCTGAATTTTAGTTTTCTCCTTTAGTTCCATTATTTTATCAACAATTTGATCTATGGTTTGTTGAGTAATTTCCCTGTCACATATGGGACAATGGGGAGTTCCAACCCTTGCGAAAAGCAAACGTAGGTAGTCATATATTTCCGTAACCGTACCCACGGTAGAGCGGGGGTTTCTGCTGGTTGTTTTCTGATCAATGGATATCGCAGGAGAAAGTCCTTCGATGTAGTCAACATCTGGCTTTTCCATCTGCCCAAGGAATTGTCTAGCATAGGCAGACAGGCTTTCCACATATCTTCTCTGACCCTCTGCATAGATGGTATCAAAAGCCAGGGATGATTTGCCTGATCCGCTTAACCCTGTCATTACCACAAATTGATCCCTTGGAATCTCTATATCAATATTCTTAAGATTATGCTCTCGTGCACCCTTTACTACAATGTTTTTACCCATAGTTCACCTCTACTCAAACTTTTTATTTAGCTCAGATATTTTATCCCTTAGTTCTGCAGCCCTCTCAAATTGTAGATTCTGAGCAGCATCCATCATTTCAGTCTCCAGCTTAGTGATGAACTCCTTCAACTCAACAGCCTGCATTTCATCAAGTTCCTTTTCGAACCCATATTTTTCTTTATCCTCAGCCACTTTTGTAGCTTCGATGATAGCTCTGACCTTTTTAACTATACCCTGAGGTATAATGTTATTCTCTACATTATACACTTCTTGGATATTACGCCTTCTATTTGTTTCATCGATTGCTCTCTTCATTGATGGAGTAATTTTATCGGCATACATAACCACCCTGCCCAATAGATTTCTTGCTGCTCGCCCAGTCGTTTGAATAAGAGAGGTTTCTGATCTTAGAAAGCCCTCTTTATCAGCATCTAGTATGGCTACTAATGCCACCTCAGGTAGATCCAATCCTTCCCGTAGCAGGTTTATTCCCACCAATACATCAAAAACCCCTAACCTAAGATCTCTGATTATTTCCATTCTTTCTAAGGTGTCAATGTCAGAATGTAGATATCGAACCTTAATACCAACATCCTTTAGATAGGAAGTCAAATCCTCCGCCATTTTTTTTGTTAATGTAGTAACCAGAACTCTTTGCTTGTTTTGAACTACTAAATTTATCTCTCCAATCAAATCATCAATTTGACCCTTTGTAGGTCTTATATAGATTTGAGGATCTACAAGACCTGTAGGACGGATTATTTGCTCAACTACCTGCTGACTGTGCTCTTTTTCATAGGGGCCTGGTGTTGCACTGACGTATACTATTTGATTTACCATGCCTTCAAACTCCTGAAAGTTTAGTGGCCTGTTATCATAGGCTGATGGTAAACGGAAGCCATACTCAACTAAAGATTCCTTTCTTGAACGATCTCCTGCGTACATGCCCCGTACTTGGGGAATACTCACATGAGATTCATCAACAATAATAAGAAAATCCTTAGGAAAATAATCGATAAGCGTATAGGGTTTACTTCCTTGAGGCCTTTGAGATATATGTCTGGAGTAGTTTTCTATACCTTGACAAAAACCCATTTCTTTAAGCATTTCAATATCATATAGGGTTCTCTGCTGAATTCTCTGGGCTTCAATTAACTTCTCATTGTCTTTAAAAAAATCAGTTCTCTCTTTTAGTTCCTCTTCTATATCAAGAATTGCCTTATCTAGCTTATCCTTGTTTGTCACATAGTGGGACGCAGGAAAAACCGATACATGATTTCTTGTCCCATTGATTTCACCGGTTAAGGCATTGATCTCTGTTATACGCTCTACTTCATCGCCAAATAGCTCCACCCTTATTGCATTTTCTGAGGATGAGGCTGGAAATATTTCCACTACATCGCCCCGTACTCTAAAGGTTCCACGTATGAAGTTTATATCATTTCTTACATACTGTATTTCAACAAGCTTTCTTAAGATATCATCCCTATTTTTTGTCATTCCTGGTCTTATGGATAGTACTTGGTTTTCATAATCTATAGGGTCTCCCAAGCCATATATACATGACACACTGGCAACAATGATTACATCCTTGCGTTCAAATAGTGCTGCAGTGGCAGAGTGTCGAAGCTTATCAATTTCATCATTGATTTGTGCATCCTTTTCGATGAATGTATCGGAGTGGGCCACATAAGCCTCTGGCTGATAGTAATCATAATAGCTTACAAAATATTCCACTGCATTATGTGGAAAAAACTCCTTGAATTCACTACATAGCTGAGCTGCCAAGGTTTTATTATGAGCAATTACAAGAGTAGGTTTTTGAACCTTTTCTATGACATTAGCCATTGTAAAGGTCTTGCCAGATCCAGTAACGCCTAAAAGAGTCTGATGCCTTAATTTCGAAATAATGCCTTGACTTAACTTTTCAATGGCCTGTGGTTGGTCACCAGTGGGCCTATAATCAGATACAATTTTAAATGAGTTCATAGCAAATTACTCCCCTGCATTGTTTTCCATACAAATTATATCATACCTACTTTTTTTGATCTGATGCAATTATTCCCATTCCAAACATTTGTTCGTACACTAAATTATATCGCTGCCTTTCGCCCATGTCAATTATTAATCTGTAAATATTTGTTGTTGAGTTTTCCAATTTGGCTAATGCTTCCCAGTACTCGGATGAGCCCAAAATTTTAGATATATCTACAAATCATTTTACAATTAAAAAAGAGTTTAAGACCATATTATCGGGTCTTGAACTCTTTAAGGTGGGACTATTTATTTTTATAACGATGTCGCAAATATTTTTCTAAAGTTTTTATTAAAAAGTTTTTTAAAATACTTACTGAATTCTTCGTATCAAACACAACATCAGAATCCTTTGAAACTAATATTATCCCAAGATTACTTATTCCATGGCGATAATCTTTGTATTCTAATGTTCTAATATTGCCCCTAATATTCTGAACCTCCATCCATATATATGTGGGAAACCCATTAAGTATCTCTTGTATATCATCACGACAGTTAACTGCTCTATTGTTTATATTTAACAGGATATCTCCTTGTTCAATCTTCATTCTCCAGCCAATAGAATTACTTTTTATATCCAGTACCCTAACGCCTCTTATTCCCTGGTTAAACAGTGGTTTACCATTTTTTTCTTCTCTCTGCCCATAGAGAACAAGGATCTCATGCCCTAAGGGTGCAAATAAGGCAGCCACATATTTAAAAGGTGCATAGCTTGTGGATAATACAGACAAGACAAGAAGTATTAAACTATAAATAAATAACCGCAGTGAAGATTTACGACTTTTTTCTTTGGGTGTACCTGTCACGGCCATATCTCCATATCCTAAAGCCGCTACTACAGCTAATATTTGCAGGGACATATCCTCAAAGTTCACATTTCCTTTAAATAAAGGCCACCAATCCGGAAGGTTTATTTCCCTGGCACCTTCTAATGGCCCTATAGCAGCCATCAAAATTGCAAAGGGTATAGGCCAAAATTTTTGAAGGGAGAATGCTCCCACAGTTTCTGAACCTCTGTTTATAAATATTGGAATGGCATCCCTATGTCCGTCAACCCATATTAGAATTGATTCTACTAGATGAAGTATTGCAACTATGGCGATTATACTTGATACATTAAGCTTAGGTACACCTAGAACTAGACTTGATAAAGCCAACAATCCTCCAGCATAGGAAAAACAGATATATCTTATATTAATAAGCATTAAGAATATTGCCAATGGAAAGACATATAAAAAATCTTTGCTTTCTATTGTTATACCTAATAGCATGACTAGTATAGTACCTACTAGACCACCTAACATACCCATGAATAAGGAGTTTCCCATCATTTGCATCAAGGATTTTCTTGGCTCACCTAATGCCAAAATTTCCATATCATAACTTCTTTTATATTGCATATAAACGAAATATACTACCAGCCAAAAAAAAGGGTTTAAGGGTACTGTCAATACTGAAATGACCGACATTTGTATTAATTCAAGAAAAGCAGTCATTTAATCCTCCTTAGTAATTCAGTAGTTAATATAATAAATAATGAAGAATATTGATTGGCCAATATTCTTCATTGCTAGTTATTTGATTTTTGTTAACAAATATTCAATACCTTTTTGTAGTTGAACATCTTCTTCATCAGTTATCTCAATTTTTTCTGAAATCTCTTCAGGCATTTCAATTACTATGTTGGGTTCAATTCCCTTACCATGTATATAGGTTCCATTTGGCGTATAGTACTGGGAAGTAGTTAATTTAAAGCCTGTTCCATCATCTAGAGGCTTAACTCTTTGAACCAATCCTTTTCCAAAAGTAGTGGTGCCAATTAAAACCCCAGATTCCGAATCCTTCACTGCGCCTGCAAGTATTTCCGAAGCACTGGCACTTCCTTTATTGACCAATAGCGCATATGGAAAATTTACCTTGCCTTCATCTGAATTTTCATATTCTCTATTACCTGCTCTATCCTCAGTATATACAATAACCTGCTTTCCTAACAACTCATCTGCAATTTTCACACATTCACTCAAGAGTCCTCCAGGATTATCTCTCAAATCTATGATTAATCCTTTTATATTTTGTTTCTGTAGGCTAGTTAAGTGTTCTTTAAAATCTTCTGATGTCTGTTCATCAAACATGGTAATCCTAATATATCCTATATCATCTTTTAGAATCCTTGATTTCACCGTTTGTAGCCTTATTTCTTCCCTCTGTATTTCAACTGAGAAGGGATTTGCCTTACCTGGTCTAAGTATGGTTAAGTTCACCTTTGTTCCTGGGTCTCCCTTTATCATTACCACTGCCTCATCTAGCTTTTCTGCTGTTACTTCCTTTTCATTAACCTTTACTATCTTATCTCCCGATTGGATACCAACCTTAGCCCCTGGTGTGTCTTCTATTGGAGATACTACAGTAATGAAACCATCTTCACCGGGAGTCATGATGACTCCTATCCCACCATAGGTTCCCTTGGTATGGGTCATAAAATCCTCGAACTCATCCTTTGTCATATATACTGAATATGGATCATTTAAGGATTTAAAAAGACCTTTAATAATTCCATCTTCAAAATCCACTTCATTTACAGGTTTATAATAGTTTTCTTCAATAAAGCCCTTCAAGCCCATCATCTTATTAAATGTGCCATTTAATTCCTGGTAAAAATCATATTTTTGTTTTGAAACTACAACTCTATCTCCCACCCTAAGGGAAACTATATTTGCCAATGTAAAGGTTACAATTCCAGTTATCATACTTATTACAATAATCCAGGTCATAGCTCTTCTTCTACTTATCATGTCTTCTTCACCTCAATAAATTTTTTGACCCTAAGCATTCATATAATTATATTATTCCTGAATCAATTCTAATATAACAACACTTTCTTAATAACAGAAATTGCATTTCGATATTATAAGTGAACACATTTTCAATTATACCATACACAAAAGCGGAGATAAAAAGATTAGTTTAATATTTATCTATTAATTTTTAGGGTCATGCTTCCATGATCGCCCAAGTTTATCAACTACACTACGAAATGTCAGGGTTTACCTGATATTTTGTAGTATATAGTCATTCATATCGTCTAAATATCCTTTTGAAATCCTTTTTATTATTCCATTATTGACAGAATTAAAAACTTTACTACCCACTATGCCTACGGGAAGAACATTTATGGATGTACCTGAAATAAATGCTGCATCCATTTCATTTAACATGTCTTCATGAATGGCTTTCTCTTCAATAGAAATACTTTGGTTCTTGCATATATTCATTATCCGCATTCTTGTAACTCCCATTAACACTTTGTCAGGAGGTGCTGTGTATACGTGTTTGTCCTTTACAAAAAATACATTAGATCTGCTGCCTTCAGTTATATACCCAGCCTTATTTACCAATAGTCCCTCGAAGGCGTTCTCATCCCTCATAACTATGTTCACGCCTTCTCTCAAATCTACATTAACTGTCTTAGCGTTGGGATTTGACCTTTCTGAATGATACAAGACTGTAGTCACACCCTCCTCATAAACCTCACTTTGAGGATAGTGGCTTTCAATAAAATATGTAAAAAAATGCTGTTCTTCTTCTTTCATATTACTGCACAACAGTTTCACATTCATTTCACTACAATTATTAACTTGCACTAAGCTATAAATTTCTTTAGCAATTTCTTGATCAAGCTTCTTTATGCTATATCCTAAAAGCTCCGCTGAAGTCCTCATTCTACTAAGATGATCCTCTAGAAATAATGGAACTCCATTAATTATACGAACCACCTCATATATACTTAATCCTTCAATACTATTGAATAAAAAACTACTATCCATTGAATGCTGTATTCCATCGAAAATAAAATAATCCAGAACTGCTTCCTTTTTCATATAGTCACCTTTTTTCAAGAGTATTTTTCCCTATACTATTATAACTCAAAACATCATATTAAATCTATTTTTTTACATCTAGAAGTAACTCTCTACCGCATAAAAAAACCTCCTTCCCACATGCAAATGGAAAGGAGGTTTTTCTACTCTGCCTTTTGAATACTTTTTAATATGAGCTGCCCATATTCATTTTCTACATATTTCAACCGTACCTTTTCATCTTCCTGGAGAGAATTAATCTGATCCTCTACCTCTGTAATAACAAATGCTGCAGGACTGTTTTCTATATTTATCTCCACAGTATTACCATCAATTTGACCTGTATAAATCCCCGTAGTCTCCTTGGTTATTTCCTCTTGCGGCTCCTGCTGTTCTTCTGGTTCCTGCTCTGATGGCTCCTCTATAGAAGTACCTGGATCCGTTTGATTTTCCGGTTCATTATTTGGATTAAATATACCACAAGCAGGAAGTGTCATAACCATAGTGATTACTAATATGGCTGCCAACAATTGTTTTTTCATTTTTACTCTCCCTTCAAGTTCTCTTTATCGAATAATTAGACTTTTAATATTATGCTTGGTTACACTTTTTAATAAAAAAAGGATAAAAAAAACCTTTATAATAGGTATTATATCACTATCGTAAAGGTTTTTATTATTAAAAATTAAAGTTTTTTTTCTTAATACTTTATAAATTTCTCCCCAGGAACACCACAGATAAAGCACTTTTCAGTCACAGCTTTCTCAATGTTTCCACATACCGGGCATAGATAATAGTATACTTCTTCTTCCTTATCAACATTTTCCAATGCCTCTTGGTATAATTTGGCATGAATTTCCTCAGCCTTTAAAGCATATGTAAATGTTCTTATAGCTGCTTGATTTCCTTCTTCCTCAGCAACCTTTAAGAAATCTGGATACATATCCTTATACTCATAGGTTTCTCCCTCAACAGCATCCTTTAAATTCTCAAGAGTTGATTTAAGCTTACCCGCAACTTCAAAATGCTTATGAGCATGCAAAGTTTCTGCATCTGCTGCAGCTCTAAAAAGTTTTGCTGCATTTACTTTTCCCTCTGCTTCAGCTTTTTTTGAATAAGCTAAGTATTTTCTATTAGCCTGGGATTCCCCTGCAAAGGCTGCCATCAAATTTTCTAATGTTTTTTTGTTTTCCATTTTTATATTCCTCCCTTTTTACCATGAATTATAAATTCTCACTTTAATTAATATACCACAAATAAAATGAAATAAACACAGGTTTAACGAGTTATGAATATCTACGAAACCATCTTAATAGTAAAGATTTTGGGAGAAATTATATGTTATCTACCTCAATTAATATTTTTGATATATTAAATACTATCTTATTTCTAATTCCCTCTTACCCAAGGTATAGGATCCACGTATTCACCATTTTTTCTAACCTCAAAATGAAGATGAGGACCTGTGGAAAATCCAGTACTTCCTGCTTTCGAGATAACATCACCCTGCTTAACCTTATCTCCTTCTTTAACTATCAAGCTTGAATTATGGGCATAGAGAGTAACTATGCCACCACCATGGTCTATCATAATTGCCTTTCCATACCCTCCTAGCCAATCAGAGTGTATGACTGTTCCTTCTCCTGCTGCCACCACACTCTTACCGCTTGGAATACCTATATCAATACCAGTATGTAACTTCTTGGTTTTCAATATAGGATGAATCCTATATCCATATGGAGAAGTTATCCGTGTATATCCTGGTGCTGGCCAAGCCATCTTTCCACCAGTATATTGTCCCCCACCTTGTTTCTTCCGAATATCTGTTGCGATTTTATCTGCATATTGATTTAAATCATCTATTTGTTTTTCAAGACTTTTCGTATCCTGCTGTAGCTTAGATTTTAGTCTACTCATTTCTCCTCGGCTTACTTCCAAATCCTTTTGCTTTAATTCCATATTTTGAAGCATACCCACCATCTTACTTTCATGACTTTCCAAGGTTCTTTTCTTGGTTTCTATCAAATCCCTTTCTTCCTTCATGTTTTTTAATACATCCACATCATGATTAAAAATTAACTTCATCATATCTATCTTGGAAAATAAGTCTACTATACTTGAAGAACTAAAGAGAACTTCTGCATATCCAATGTTGCCATTTTTATACATAACCTTTAGTCTTGAGTTAACAACATCATTTTTATTACCGATATTTTTCTCAGATTCTTGTAAATCCTTCTTTGATTCATCAATTTTGTTCTGAGTTAAGGTAATTTCCTTATTTATTTCACCAAGCTCTTGTTCGGTTTTACTAATTTTGGCATCTAAATCTTTTATCTGCTCAGATACAGTTTTTTCTTTTTTCTGGTTCTGTACGAGCTTTGATGTGACCTGTTTAATACTGTCTTGCACTTGCTTTAGCTTACTTTGATCATCAAGCCCATATCCTATATTCGTAAATAATATAGAAATGATAAAAACCGTGGAAATTACAAGTCTCTTATAGTTCATTAGCTTGTCCCCCTTAACCCTTTTAAACTTTTAAAAATCTTCTCATTGAGAATATACTACCTAGAGCACCAATTCCTGTACCCAAAATTATGAAAATAATGCTCATGTTATTAATGATTACCGAAGGTACGATCATGTAGGCTGTTATCATAACATAAAGCTTCTGTGTAATATAGGCAAATACCCTGCTGTATCCAAAACCTACTACTGAGAGAGCTATAATTGAACCTACAAAGCCCAATACCATTCCTTCCAGCAGGAAAGGCCACCGTATAAACCAGTTCGTTGCACCCACATATTTCATAATATTAATTTCTCTATATCTAGCGATTACAGTAAGCTTTATGGTATTTGAAACTACAAACATTGAAATTAGAATTAGTATACCTATTATTACTATACCCGTTGTACGGATGATATCAGTAACTTTCAATAATCTATCCACAACATCTCTGTAATACTTCACCTCATCTAATCCTTGAAGCCCTTTTACCTTTGAAACAACCTCATTCGCATAGGAAATGTCCACTAGCTCAATAACATAAGAATTTGGAAGTGGATTCTTTTCAAGTCCCTCCAGTAGATATCCTTGCTCTCCCCATTCTTCTTTCATATGCTTTAAAGCATCTTCCTTAGATAAAAAGTCCAAAGCTTTGACGCCTTCAATACTTTCAACGGTTTTCCCTATTTCATCAATTTTTGATTGCTCTAAATCTTCTTTTAAGTATAATTGTATTGAATCAAACTGGTTCTTTGCAGATTCTGCTAGACTATTCATATTTAGTATAATAATGAATACAAGTCCTAAAATCATTAAGGCTGAGGCAATGGAGCCTATTGAGGCCATACTCATAACTCGATTTCTCCAAAGTCCTACAAAGCCTTGCTTAATCATATAGGAAGCTGTTTTAATCTTCATAGCCATACACACCCTTCTTATTGTCTCGTACGACTTTTCCTCCTTCTAGAGCAATAACTCTTTGCTGCATCGTATCTACTATGTCCTTGGCATGGGTGGCCATTACTACTGTTGTTCCTCGACGGTTTATTTGTTTAATTAATTTCATAATTTCCCAAGCCGTATCAGGATCTAAATTTCCTGTGGGTTCGTCGGCGATCAATACCGCCGGATTATTCACAATTGCTCTAGAAATTGAAACTCTTTGCTGCTCCCCTCCTGAAAGCTCATGGGGGTAAAGATTCGCTTTAGCGCTTAGTCCCACCATACTTAGGATCATTGGAACCTGTCTTCGAATCTCTCTGGAACTAGCTTCAATAATCTCCATGGCAAATGCGACATTTTCATAAACCGTTCTATTTTGGAGTAGTCTAAAGTCTTGAAAAACCACCCCTATTTTCCTTCTAAGATAGGGTACTTTTCTCATACTCATTTTTGTTATATCTAAATTATCAACAACTATTTTACCTTCACTGGGCTCAATTTCCTTCAGTAGTAGTTTTATAAATGTGGATTTTCCTGCACCACTAGGCCCAACAAAAAATACAAATTCGCCTTTTTCAATTTTCACATTGATATTCGAAAGAGCTGCAGTGTCATTTTTATAGATCTTAGATACATTTATCATGTCAATCATTTTATCAACTCCTAGCGTAACATATATATTTCTACATTTTGCATCAAATTTCCTTCTATTTCTAATAACAAAATTCTAGTACATTTGGTTTATTTTGATATTTTATAACATTTTTTTACCTTAGTTCTATTATAATACGAATAATGCTAATGTCCAAGTCCTACTGGTAACAATATGCTAAGATAGCTGTCGTATTTTTAGCCATGGGCTATGTAGCTTCAGTTTTATCCATTATGCTTTTTTAGGAAGGTTTTTTTCTATTTAGGAATAATAATGATGTATAATGAAGGGGAGGGTCACCATCTCTTCTCCAAGGCCTCTTCTTTCCAGAAGCACTGATAGACATGGAAACCCACGACTACAAATCTTTTTAAGATAGGAGTGTCTCTTATGAAGAAGGCAATTCGTCAGGAAATTATTAGCAAAAGAAAAAAACTAACCCCTGAAGAGGTATTAGAAAAGAGTAATCGTATATTTAATAACCTTAAAACTCTTCCTCTATACAAAAATGCGGAAAGTGTCATGTTGTATATGGATTTTAATAATGAAGTAAAGACTAAGTTTATTCTAGATGACTTAATTAAAAACAAAATGACTGCAGTAATTCCCATTAGTGTACCACGATCACTGAACATGATTTTAAGTCAAGTAATAAATCCAGAAATTGAATTAGCAAGGAGTTCCTACGGAATACTGGAACCAAAACCTGAATACATAAGGGAAATTGATGCAAAAAATCTTGACTTGGTCATAGTTCCAGGGGTAGCCTTTGATTTTGAGGGTTATCGTATTGGCTATGGAGGAGGCTATTACGATTATTTCTTCGGCAACGCTGGAGAAGGTATACCCTCTGTGGCCATAGCCTTTGACCTACAGTTGATCGGTGAAGCTCCAAGAGATACTTATGACCGCCCAGTGGATTTTATCGTTACTGAATCAAGAATAATCGAATGCCAACGTACAAAATAGTAAAGAAGCAGATCCTAGGATCTGCTTGAGGTTGTTGAATAATATCAATAACTTTCAGACTGTTAATCCAATCTCTTTTTAAATCGAACAACAGCTATGGTAATTAGTATTATAGTAAACGATATCAGAAGTATAACCTGTGGATATATATATTTTATACCTACGCCCTTTAATACAATCCCTCTAATTATTTGAAGATAATAGGTTAAAGGAATTGCAAATCCCATGAGATATATGGGTGTTGGCATGGCCTCCCTTGGAAATACAAAGCCTGATAGTAGCACGCTTGGTAGTAGGGAAAGCAAAGCCAGTTGCATGGCTTGAAGCTGAGTTTTAGCCACTGTAGAAATAATTAACCCCATGGCTAAGGCACATAGCACAAAGGATGCTGATAATATTAACAGTAGTAGTACATTTCCCCGGATTTCCATATGAAATACTCCTATAGCAAATAACATTACAATAGTAAAATTCATAAATCCAATGATTATATATGGAGTAAGTTTTCCCAATATAAGTTCAATGGGTCGAATAGGAGTAATGATAAGCTGTTCAAGCGTACCCCTTTCCCTTTCCCTAACCAATGTAAAGGCTGTTAGGATAATGGTAATATTTTGTATAATCAAACCTACTAAACCAGGTATAGTAAATTTAATACTATCCATTTCTTGATTATACAAAACTCTAGGCACTGCCACCACAATTTCATTGCTATTAGGTGATTTAACGCCACTCCTTTTTATACTAACATTTCTTAACTTTGCTGAATAACTACTAGCGGTTAATATAGCACTTTGCAATGCTGTTCGAGAAACGGTAGAATCGCTGCCATCAATTAGAAATTGCACCTCTGCCTCTCTACCT
>JUEG02001329.1_pt1 | contig 17901 bp, 18 predicted proteins | sample 432341 | NCBI WGS metagenome assembly JUEG02 (sample SAMN02953476, study PRJNA257561) | rock porewater metagenome | biome: terrestrial; feature: Opalinus Clay rock; material: porewater; isolation source: Opalinus Clay rock BIC-A1 borehole | place: Switzerland: Mt Terri URL, St-Ursanne ...
CACACAAATATCCATTAGTTTGCTAGTGGTATCCTCTGACGTATGGGGTCCTTTAACAACTTCCACAAGCTTCATAACCAAAGCCGGATTAAAAAAATGCATATTACAAACTTTCTCAGGCCGACTTGTCACATCAACAATTTTAGAACTTACAATATATGAACTGTTGGTTGCTAAAATAGTATGTGGCGGACATAAGCTATCTAATTGAGCAAATAACTGACGCTTAATTTCTAATTTTTCTATAATAGCTTCTATGACCAAATCAGCTTCTCGAGCAGCCTCAGCTAAATCAGAAATAAATATAAGATTCGCTTTTACAGCTTCCGCATCTGCTTGCTTGAGTTTTCCTTTAGAAACTCTTTCCGGCAGATAGTTTGAGACAAATTGCTCCGCCTTCTGCAAAACTTCTTCGTTAACATCCGTACATATTACTTTGAAACCAGCTAATGCAGCATTTAAGGCAATCTGATGGCCCATGCTCCCTGCCCCAGCAATGCAAATACTATTTATTGCATGTCCTTCCACTTTCATTCCTCCTAATACCGAATAAAGCCCTCAGTATTACCTTTAAATGCAAAAATAATGCCAACCAATATTAGAAACCCCTCCGCAGAACTGTTGACCCAGTTAGAGGAGGGGATTAAACGATGGTCATTAATTAAACTCTTTCAAAGATAGTTGCAATTCCTTGCCCTCCGCCAATACAAGCAGTGATTAGACCAAACTGGACGTCCCTGCGATTCATCTCATGAACTAATTTTGCTGTAAGAATTGCTCCTGTAGCTGCAATAGGATGACCATGAGCAATTGCCCCGCCATTGACATTTACTTTAGACATGTCGAAATGAAGCTCTCTGTCTACAGCAAGTACTTGAGCTGCGAAAGCTTCGTTTAATTCAATTAAGTCTATGTCAGCCAGGGCGAGTCCAGCATGAGCCAAGGCTTTTCTGGTTGCCGGCACTGGTCCGATTCCCATTATGTTAGGATCAACACCAGCGACAGCGAATGTGCGTACTTTAGCCAAAGGTTTTAAACCGAGGGCCTTAGCCTTATCAGCGGACATTACAACAACTGCAGCGGCAGCATCATTTACACCAGAACTGTTTCCTGCCGTGACAGTCCCGCCAGTTTTAAAGGCTGGACTAAGTTTAGCGAGGCCCTCTATCGTAGTTTGAGGACGGGGGTGTTCATCAGTGTCAAACATAATTGACTTATTCTTGCCAACTGGAATAGTGAGCGTGAGAATTTGATCTTTGAAATAGCCAGCTTCCATTGCTATACCCATTTTTTGCTGGCTACTTAGAGCAAATTCGTCCTGTTCTTGGCGGCTAATCTGATATTTCACCGCCAAATTTTCTGCTGTGATCCCCATTGGCGGGTTTCCAATTTCCTCAGTCGATAACTGGAAACTGCGGAATTTTGGTGGCGTCCTGCTGAAGAAATCGGTATGTTCCATGACATAGGGTGTCAGAGAACAGCTCTCTGTTCCTCCCGCAACATATACATCTCCCATACCTGCCATCACAGCTTGAGCAGCATAGTTGACAGCATTTAAACCAGAGCCACACTGCCGATCTATGGTTATTCCGGCAATTTCCATGGGTAAGCCCGCTTGTAGGGAGCATAAATGAGCGATATTGCCACCGGCATTCAAACAATTGCCAAAGATCACATCTTCAATTTCCAGTGGATCCAAACCAATGCGCTTAACTGCTTCTTTAATTACTTCCGCTCCATATAGGTGGGGAGCAATCCTTCCCAGAGTGCCTCCTGCTCGACCAATAGGAGTTCGGACAGCTGATACGATTACCGCTTCTTTGATCATTTAATTAACCTCCGTATTTTGCATTCTGTTTAATAAAACTTTTTAGGTTCTCATTCGTAGGTGTAAAAACCTTTTTTAGTCTTAATGCCATACTCTCCCTTGGTAAATTTCTCAACAAGTAATGGTGATGGTTTATCTTTTGGGTCTCTGGTATTTTGGTAGCGTTCCATTCCAACATAGTACGCTAAATCTATACCTGTGAGATCTATTAAACGGAATGGTCCCATAGGATGACCCAGTGCATTGGTGACTGCAATGTCAATCTCTTCAGGGGTAGCAATGCCCATGTCTGCTAGAAACATAGCCTCATTATTTAGGGCTGCTAAGATACGATTAACGACAAATCCATAGATTTCCTTTTTGAGTAAAACTCCATTCTTACCAAGTTTTGCTGCTAAATCCATTGTAACTTGAGCAGTTTCCATGGAAGTATGAGGTCCTTGCACAACCTCAACTAGTTTCATGACTAAGGCAGGGTTAAAGAAATGCATATTACAAACCTTTTCAGGCCTCATTGTAGCATCCGCAACCTCAGAACTGACAATAAACGAGCTATTAGTAGCCAGAATAGCGTGGGGAGGAGCGATCCTATCTAAATCTGCGAAGAGTTTCCGTTTGATATTCATTTTCTCAACTGCAGCCTCGATCACGTAGTCAGCATCTCCAGCAGATTCCTCCAGACTGGCAGTAAAACTAAGATTTGCTAAGGCCATGTCAGCTTGTTCCTGCTTCATTTTCCCTTTTGCAACGCGTTCCGGTAAATATCCCTTGACAAAGGCTTCAGCTTTATCTAACATCTCTTGGCTAATATCTGTTACGGATACTCTATACCCTGCTAAGGCGCAACATACTGCAATTTGATGGCCCATATTTCCGGCCCCGATCACGCAAATTTTTTTGATATCTTCAACATTCATCTAATACACCTCCAAAAAATTCCGATTACTCAAATACTTTATAAACAATCTCCTCAACATTTACCCTGGGGCGGAGAGCCGGACTTTGATTTGGAAAACCCACCGGCAATAAAGCCGTAACTACAAGGTTATTTGGTAACTCCAAGATCTCGGCTATCTTCTTCGCCTTCATTAATTGGACCCAGCACGTCCCTAAACCCAAGGACACTGCACGCAAGGCAATGTGTTCTATGGCAAGAGCTACATTCAACATTGCGTGAGGAACAAAGGCTTTTAGGGTATTAGCATCTATTGGCTTATCAACATCGGGATAATTGTTAAAAGCCTCTGGCCCGAAGACTCCGGAATCGATCAGTTCCTGCAACCTTTTCCTAGTATTGTTAGCATAGGTTGAAAGATCTGCACAACAGACTAGAAGAATCGGAGCTTCACTAAGAAACGTTTGATTGAATGCAGCAGCTTGGATTTTTTCCTTCACGTTCTGATTCTTAACTATGATGAAACGCCAAGGTTGATGATTTGTTCCTGACGGAGCTAAACGAGCCGCCTCTAGTAATTCTTGCAACATATCATCAGGCACAGGATCTGATTTGAACTTGCGAATACTTCGCCGCTCTAGAATTGCTGTCTTTACATCCATAACGACTAACCACCTTTCAGGCATAAGCCTTATACTTTTGATTAGGCTCGAAAGAGATTTTTCCAAGTCTTATTAAGCGCCGCAGATGTTTTTCAACCATAACTTCTTCGAAATATTGATAAAGGCTCTGAGGTTCAGGGTAGCGCTTATATATTATTTTCATTTCCATTAATTCCTGTTTAGACAAGGGAACACGTAAATTCTGCAAGATTTTCTCATCCCGTTGATCGAGTTTCTCTGCGTATTCTCTTAGCCTTTCTTGGATATTATCAGTTACCATACCAGAATGACTCGTCAGCATTACTTTAGGATTTAACTCGATTAACCGTCTGATGGAGGCAGAAAACTCTTCAATACTCGAACTTGCGTTGCCATACCAAGGTCCGAAGGGGGATAGGTCAATATCCCCCGAAAACAATATTCTTTCCTTTGGTTCATACAAGGAGATGTGACCTGGGGTATGGCCCGGCGTATGAAGCACTTGTAATACAATATCTCCGAAATCCAAAGTCTCGCCGTCTACCAGTTCTCTTTCTACCACACGACCTAGCATGGCATTTGGAAACGGGTATCCCTCAGGAAATTTTGGGTTCCGATTAAGTCCCGTATAAACTAAAAACTCCTTCTGACTGCGCAAGGCTGGCGCATCCAGAACGTGGGCCCAAACCCTTGCGTCCGGAAAACACTTGTTTCCAAAAGCATGATCCAGATGAAAGTGAGTATTAATAATCACGTCCACATGACCGGTTTCCAGTATAGCCTCCCTGCGGCTTTGTCCAAATCCTGCATCCACGATCACCTTAAGATCTGAATCGATCAGTAAACCGTTACAGTAAGGGTATCGTCCTTGATGCTCGCCGGGTATAAAGAAAAATTTTGGCAACAGCTCTTGAAACATTTCTGTACTCATTTTTCTATACTCATCTTTCTCAGTTACCTCAGATCTCTTTAAAAAGCTTCTTCTGGCATGTCGATGACTGAGGTATCAGCTTCTTTAATGATTCGGACAGTAGCCATAACATCAGGCAAAATATTACGAACGTAGAATTTAACGGTTTGAATTTTTCCAGTATAGAAAGCGTCTTTAGTACCTTCTTTGATTTTTTTATGAGCAACTAAAGCTTGTTGCAGTAACAAGTAAGCACTATATAGCTCCGCTGTAATCCGCAAAATTCTCGTGCTGTACAACGGCACCATTCTGATATCTTCTTTAAAGTAGCCAAACACTGTAGTCATCATGTCTACATACGACTGTAATGCTTCTCCGAGCAACCCAAATTCACGAGCAAATTCGGTATTTCCTTGGTTACTTTGAACGAAAGCACCAATCGCTTGCAAAAACTCCTTGAATATACCGCCTTTTTCCAGATTCCACTTACGACCAACAAGGTCCATGGACTGAATAAAGTTAGTACCTTCCCAAATGGAGTAAATCTTTATATCCCTGGCATTGCGCGCTACAGGGTATTCCTCTGTAAATCCGTAGCCGGCATAGACTTGAATCGCTTCAGTAACCATTAACCAACCTTGATCTGAACAATACGCTTTGACTAAAGGGGTAATGACTTCTATGAAACGTTTAGCTTGTGCAACTTCTTCAGGTGCACCACCAAAATCAATTAAATCCAAATAGTAATATCCTTGGAATATCATGGCACGCATTGCTTCTAATGTAGCCTTCTGAGTAAGTAACATGCGACGAACATCTTCGTGTTGGATGATAGGGACGCGTTTACCTCTCGGGTCAGTGATAGGACGGCCCTGAACACGTTCTTTAGCATATTCAACCGCGTTGTTGTAGGCTACGGATGCTACACCAAGAGCGCTATGCCCGGTATCCATCCTTGACCCATTAATCATCTTGAACATTTGAGCCATACCTTGTCCGAACCCTTTTTCATCGGGTGCACTGCCTAACAGGTAGCCAAAGCACTGATCTTCATCGCCGAAGCTGAGGACTGCAGTGGACGAACCTTTTAGACCCATTTTGTGTTCAATTCCGACGGTAGTGACATCATTGGGTTCTCCAAGGCTTCCATCTTCATTAACCCTGATTTTTGGAACAATGAATAGAGACAGACCTTTAGTGCCAGGGGCAGCACCATCAATTCGTGCTAACACAAGATGGATGATATTTTCAGTAAGGTCATGATCTCCACCAGTAATAAAACATTTAGTTCCTTTTACTTTATATAATAACGGGTTATCCGTTGGGTATGCCTTAGAAGTCATATCTCCGACATCTGAACCGCCTCCAGGCTCAGTTAAACACATAGTACCGCCCCAAATCCCTTGGAACATATTCGAAGTGTAGAGATCCGTTTGTTCTTTAGAGCCAAACGCCTTAATTACGGATGCAATACCGCCTGCTAAACCGAAATAAGGGGTCATTGATGGATTTGCACCAATCATAAATTCACGAACAGCTTCGCTTAAAATCTCTGGCAAAGTGCCTTCTCCGTCGATATCCTTGTTACTTCCTCCCCAACCATTTTCTTCGACAAACTTGAAGGCTTTATGGAAAGATGGGGGAACGATAACCTTCCCATCAACAAACTTTGCACCTATATTATCTCCGTCATCATTAGTAGGAGCTAATACTTCTCTACTCATTTTTAAGGATTCATCGAGAATTGCATCAACATCATCAAAACTCAGATGATTCTCAAAACGCTTTAATCCAAGGATTTTTCTGCCGTCTAACCACTCTTTGATAATAAACTTGTGATCACGGTTATTGTAAGTATATCTGCTAGCCATAAAAAACACGTCCTTCTTAAATCAAATTTTTAAATTTAATCTCTAGGGTTGGTATTTTTCACCTCACTCAAATTTAAGTTTTTTAAATTACCTTTTACATGAGCTTCTGTAAATAGGATTCTTATCTCTTTATTACAAGAACCATGCCAACTGCTCTTAATAGACGAAAATACTTTCTTACGTTCCCTGGTAATTTAATTAATATTCCTATCTTCCAAGGCTAGACATATTAATCTGAATAACATAATTAGTTAGATTTTAACAGTAGCGCCTATATAAGATTTGCACTAAAAAATATACCTGTATGGAATTGAAACAAACCAGAGAAATACTTCATCGATATCAGTATATATACCATACAGTTTCTTTTAGAGTTATCTCTCGCGAGTATATCCTTGGCTACCAGATACTTCAAAAGGCAGTAGCACCTCATAGGTCCCTTGCTCTGTTCAATATTTTCCGAAAATTTCAAACCTTTATTCCAATCCTAAAGAATTGTAAATACTATATATAGAAATGACTAAACGATCTGTTTAAGACCTTGCGACTTCTGTGTATAACATTTATACGATATGTATATAATTGAAACAGTAATTTTCTAAACATCCCTATTTATACTCGCCTTTCTTATCCGTAAAGTTGTTAATATTAGATTTAATATCGGCTTAACTTTGTAGACTCAATAAAATAGCTTAGTTATTCACTCCAAAAAGTGTCTTTGGCCTTCAATATTAGGCTAAGACACTTTTGTTTCTATAAACAATTTATTTAGAATATTTAAACAATTTTAGGCATCAAAGTTGCATATTAGTTTTGAGGGAATCAAATAAAATAATTTGGGCTGAGATGTGATGGATGACATACCAGCATACAAGAGGAGGCGAAATTTTCTAATCCAAAATAACTTAAAAAAATATAAGGAGGATGAACAAATGGCTTCTCTTGCAAGTGCCTTCAACAAACTGAACGTTATCTTCTTAGCTTTATTACTGGTACTTATTATGGCAGGTGAATTAATCTTAGAGCCTAGACACTTAGCTACTTGGCCGGCATTTTTAATTATGATCTTTTTCTTTATGTCACACATGAACATTAAGGAAGCACCTGCGATTTTAATAGGAAGTGCCTTTGGCCTGCTTAATCTTGTTCTTATCACATATTGGGTAGGTGCAACTGTCCCTATGCTAGGCGGGGACATGGCAAAAGTCACTGACCCCCATACCGTAGAAGCTATGTTCATATCCAAACTGATCTATATCGCATTGTTTGTCTCTCTTATCGTATTTTTAAAGGACATCCTTCCCTGGGTGTTTAACAACTATGCTTTTATGTGTTTCACAGTATCTGGCGCTGTATCTGGCGGATACACAGTTGCCGCCATTGCAGCACATACGGTTGCAGGATACGCCAATGGTGTTGTTGCAGCGGGAGGTAATCCTGCTGCGATCTCCGCTATGAAGGCGGCGACTGACAAAGCAATTGCTGCAACAGTCCCTGTCGTAAATGTATATCAATGGATAGCAATCGAACTGATCGGCGGAGCTATCTTCATTGCTGGTATCTATGGCATCACCAAGCTGTTGGCTAAGCTCGCCGGGGCTCCTGCTGCCCACAATGATGTACAGGGATAAGACTTAAAAAAACCATATATGCGAAGCGCTCACAAAGGGAAAAAGTGGGCGCTCGTTTTAAGCCTTTAATTAATTATGAACTTAATATACTTTTTTTAGATAACGATGTAGATTTCAATTAGAAAGTTTATCACTTTAGCTCATTGAATCTATTTAGAAAGAGGCGTATATATGGAAAACACTGCAACATTGAATAACTTAAATGAAGAAAATATTTTTGAAATTATTGGAAAAATCGCATCGTTATTTCATCAAGTGATACCGATAGAGAATACTGTGATAATAACTGATAGAGTAAAATTCAGGAATTATTTTATGGGTTCAGAAGCTGTTGTAAAGCAATCTAACTTAATAGGGAGCCCCATCCCCGAAAAAGGACATATCCCTGTTGTCTTAAAGACTGGTGTCCATAAAATAGGCATTATGCCAAAGGAACTCTATGGCGTAGCATTTAAATCCTCAACCTTACCTATAAAAAATAATTCCGATACAATTATCGGAACCCTGACTCTTGCGTTAAGTTTAAAAGGTCAAACTGCTCTACAAGAGATAACTGAGAATATTTCATCTTCGGCTGACCAACTGTCAGCTACAACAGAAGATTTAGCATCCTCCGCATTATTATTATCCGATAATGTATCTGAGGTATTAGAACAAACTCAGGATATTCTGCAACTGATAGAGCAAACTAATAACATTTTAGATTTTGTAAATAGTGTTGCCACTAATTCAAGGCTCCTAGGCCTAAATGCGGCTATTGAGGCTGCACGAGTTGGCGAATTTGGGCGTGGTTTTGCCGTTGTAGCCGATGAAATACGTAAAATGGCCGAAAATAGTGCAAAATCAGTTACTGATACTAAGAAACTCATTTCAACGATTGATAATAAAGTTAATCATCTTATGCGAAAAGTTGAAGAATTAATGAATGTCGCACATACACAAGCGGCAGCTAACCAAGAAATGACAGCTACCATTCAGGGTTTCGCCGCCACTACTCAGACCATGCGAGCGGTATCAGAAATTATTTAAAATAATTTCAACAAGGTTATGAGTTGCTATTGCATAAGCAGTATAATTGGAACAAATAAGGTCGTACTTATACTTGAATTAAAATATAGACACCCTTCTAGGGCGTCTATATTTTAATTTTAGAATGTTTTTCGCAAAAATTGCTCCCTTACTTAGACTTAGTTAATCGAGGCAAATCCCAGAATTCCTTTTTTAACGGGACCTCATAGGTAATCTTAGTATATTGTTCTTTGTCATAAGTTTGCCCCCTTAAGAGGTCAACCAGAAAACGTTCACCACTGCGTTTGTCTTCAATAACGACCATACGACTCGGGTTGCTTTGCTGTCTTTCCAAAATAAAATCCCCTTATCAAATTAAAGTTTACTCACAAACAATAAATCACATCTGTTACAATTCGATAAATATTTAGAGATTCCTTCTTTGATTGCATTAAGGAATCGATGATTGCCACCTTAATATATGATTGCCAATTTGGAGATAATATATTAGTGAGTAAAATTTGAACAAAAATCTTTAATTCAATTAGTTCTTGAGAGATTTATAAATACTCGGAAACGGAAAGTAGGTCATACATGGAAAATTCATGGGTTTCACTATTGCCTTTTATCGTTGTCATTCCAATAGCGGTCTTAACTAAACAGGTTCTGCCAGGATTGTTTGCGGGTTTGATCCTAGGAAGTTATCTTATTCAACCGGATCTCTTTGGAGGAATTATTACACTTATCTCCTATCTGATTAACAATTTGGTAAAACCCAATAATATACGTATAATTATTTTCCTCTATGTTTTTGCTGGCCTCGTTAATTTAACCAGGATGACCGGAGGAATTAAAGGTTTTGTTGACTTAGTAAGTCGAAAAGTAAAAACAAAACGCTCGGCCATGCTTCTTATATGGCTTTCAACAATTGGGACCTTTAATAATCCCAATTTTCGGATTGTAACTGTTGCACCCATCATGAAACTGCTGAAAAGAAGATTACCGATTTCTACTCAGAAGATCGGCTTCATGATTGAAGTCACCTCCAATCCGGTTGTTGCCCTTGTCCCTGTAGCGACTGCCTTTGTCGGATATATGGTATCTTTGATAGGGACAGCGTTGCAACAGGTCGGCATTAATGAATCCCCTTACAGTATCTTCATAAAGAGTATACCTTTTAACTTTTTTTCACTTATTATAATTGGAATAGGAATTTACTATAGCTTTTTTAGAGAAATGAGCAACCATATGCAAGGAGATATGGTTGAAGATTCTGATGCCCAGCGAGAGGAAGAAGAGTTGCAAAAATGTATGCAAGCTTATGAAAAAGAAACTCCCAGTAAGCCTCTAAATCTATTATTGCCTTTGGGTATTATCTTAGTTATGACTTTGTATCTAAGTTGGCGAAATGGTCAGCCCAAGGCAATAAGTTTTTTTGATGCCTTTGTTAAGGCAGACGCACTTGGAGTTATGCTTGAGGCGCTCTTCATTACATTATTTTTATCTTTGCTTCTTTTCCTTTTGCAACGTTTCAGCGTTGCAAAAATCGTTACTCATTTCATTGATGGAGGCAATGAATTGGTCTCTGTTATCCTTATGCTTGCCTTAGTTTGGGCCTTATCCGCTGTCTCTGAAGATTTAGGGTTTTCCACCTATATTGCTTCAAATTTGATTGGTTGGATTCCCGAAACCTTTATCGCACCTGTAGTTTTTATCTTAGGGAGCTTTATAGCTTATTTTATTGGTTCATCATGGGGAACCTGGGGCCTGTTAATGCCCCTGGCAGTAACTCTCGCCCACCAAACCGGATCAAATATTATCCTTGTCATTGGTGCCGTTTTTGCAAGTGGAACGTTTGGAGCTTTCGCCTCCCCTTTGAGTGATAATTCCATAACCCTCTGCGCAATACTTGATCTGCCAGTAATGGAATATGCGCGATCAAAGTTAAAACCATCGTTAATTGCGGCTGGCTTAACGACGATTTTATTTGGAATTGCATCACTGTTTATTTGACTTAAGCCATTCCTTTATTTAACCAGGTAATTTAGAAAGTGCATTCTTACTTCCAACGATCACCAATACATCCTTTTCATCTATGACATCCTCTGCTCCTGGCGCAATAACAATATGCTCTCCCTTCTTCTTAATGGCCATGACATTAATTCCATACGCAGCTCTTAGATCTAATTCTCCAATCGTTTTCTTAAGAAAACGATTGGGAGCGGCAATTTCAAAAATGCTGTAATCTGGGGATAATTCTATAAAGTCCATGACATTCGAACGAATTAAGTTATGAGCTAAGCGCATCCCCATATCTTGTTCCGGATAAATAATTTGATCTGCTCCGATTTTTTCCAAAACCTTTCCGTGCTGAGACGATTGAGCTTTGGTAACTACAGTCGGAATTCCCATTTCTTTCAACATCAGGGTAATCAATATATTTGCTTCTAAGTCATCCCCCATCGCTACAACTGCAACATCAAAGTTTCGCACTCCTAAAGCTCGAAGTGTCTCTTCCTCTCGTCCATCAGCCTGTACCGCTTGGGTTACATCATTCATGATGGCATGGACGGCATGTTCGTTCTTATCCATTGCTAGAACATCATGTCCTAAGTCGCTTAAGGTTTTTGCGACACTTGTTCCAAATCTGCCTAAGCCAATGACTACGAATTGTCTACGCATTAACAACTACCTCCTTTAGCCAATCAGAATTCGTTCATCCAGATATTTAAAATTCGCTTGATTTTTCTTTTTCTGAGTAAGCACAAACGCCAAAGTTAATGGACCCACCCTTCCAGTGATGGTTATAATAATAGCTATTTTACCAATGACTGTTAGATCAGGAGTTAATCCTAACGACAGGCCTACTGTTCCGAAAGCAGAAGTGGCTTCAAATAAAACGGTAAACAATAAAGTCCCAAACAGAATGAGCAAAGCAAAACCTACTACCAACACCCGAGATGGTGTGAGAAATTTACTTAATATGTTCAAATCCCATTCTCCCCAATAGTTCTTTATACTATATGCCTTAATCTGTCCAAAAACAATATATCTAATCTTACCCCTGCGGGACTTTTATCAGTAATATGTATATACTAAAGCTTGCTAACCAGCTTCAAAATAAAATCAAATTTTACTAAAAACATTAAAAAGGGTTTATAGTGAAATCTGTAGAAGTAAATCTACTTAATAATAAAGCAAAGTGAGGTGGTCAACATAACAATGAGCATTCTGATCGGTATCGTACCTTTAATACTAATCATTTTAATCATAGCAAGTGTGATAGGAATTAAAAAAGGCAACGAAGAATCTGTGGAAAGAGGTAACGAAATGATTAAAACTGTCTATGTTTATTTGATACTATTTGCAACGTTGATGATGACGATTGGGGGGACAGTAGCGGCTTTTATGGCTGTAGCTGATATTGTTGCTCCACCTGGTTATTATCAGAGCTTTGAGCAATATAAGATGCAACCCCAATATAAAGGAGAGATTCCAACGCCAGCTAATCCAACTCAAACTCTAAGTGATGCAGAGTTAAAAGAGCAATACGATCGAATTGTTAATGATGAACGATCCTTAACCAAACAAAGAGCCCTAAATAGCCTAATTAAGAGCTTCGGTTGGATTATCGTTCCTCTCCCGATATTTCTATTTTTTCAGCGCAAGGTGAAACAACCGGTTTAACCTCTATATCTAATATAAATTGCTAATCATCTAACGGAAACCTCCCCAGTCAAAAGACCGGCGAGGTTCTTCTTTTTAAGGTATTCAATTAAGAATTTCATTTCAATTGAAGTATAATCCAGCATCGATACGTCTAAAAGATAGTAAGGGCGGTGAACGGTATTTGCATGATGATGAAGCTCAAAACATCCTCAAAGGGGATGAAGAATTAATTAAATCTATCCTAGCAGGAAATGGCGAGCGATATGGAGATATCGTGGAGCGCTATCAGACAGGATTATACAGGACAGTTTATTATTATACTCAGAACGTTGAAGACGCCCGGGACCTCACCCAAGATATTTTTATCAAGGCCTATAACAATCTTGCTGGATTCAAACAGGGCTCTGCGTTTTCCACTTGGCTCTACCGAATTGCAGTAAACCATTGCCTCGATTGGTGTCGGAAGAAAAAACCCACATATGTAGAATCTTTCAGTCTGGATAATCTCTGTTCTGACGAAGACAGCCCAGAAGACTTGTTTCTACAGCAGGAGATTACCTCTGAAGTACAAGCAGCAGTCGGGAGCCTGCCGGCAATCTACAGTACAGTCCTTATCCTATACTACTTTGAAGACTTCAGCCCCCAACAAATTGCAGACATAACGGATATACCCAAAAGAACGGTGGAAACTCGGTTGTTTCGGGGTCGAAAAATGTTAAGAGACAAACTCCAACCTACATCTTCTGGAGGTGAAGACCATGACCTGTTATCGAAGCCGGGACAACTGGCACAGCTACGTTAAATACAGTTTGAGCGAGGCAGAACGAGACGAAATGGCTTCTCATCTAGCGAATTGCCCTGAATGCCGCAGTATCGTTGCAATTATTCAGGAGACATTAGAGAGCTTGGCAAAAAAGCAAGTAATCCTCTATCCTCCTCTAGATATCAAAATCAACGTTATGAAGGCTATTGATAAGAATCGGTATAGGGAAAACATGGTTAGCACGAACCCCTTCCACCTTTTCGAGTTAAAAAACTGGGGCGTTAGCATGATAGCAGCGGGAATCCTCCTTTTCGCCCTGAACCTAACCACCTTGAACCCTGGATCTGAAAACGGTCAGATGACCGAATTGCATACCGAGCTAGGTAAGCAAATTACTATTCCCTTCGATAAAATGAGCCAAGTAGCTAACGACGCTCTTGAAAAGATTGAATCTCTGAGATTGTCAAAATAGAAAAAGGGGGATTTACCCATGAATTGCCAATATCATCCCAATCAAGAAGCCCAAGCCATATGCGTGAAATGTAAAAATCCAATCTGCTCGGAATGCACAATTAAAGTAGACGATAAAACCGCCTGCCGCCAGTGCCTTGAACAAAATCTCAGTTTCAACCCAGCGTCAACAAATTCCCCTGCGGGCATCCCTAGAAAAACTTTTCTAGAGAAATTCCTGTTTCTCTGCTACAGTCTGATTCCTGGTGCTGCGCACATGCATTTGGGGCTTTTTCGACGTGGTCTTCAGCTGATGATCATCACCTTTGGCGGAATCGCTCTCATCAACTTTATCGGTTTGGATTTCCTCATTCCTTTTATAGTAATACCCACTTGGTTTTTCAGTTTCTTTGAGAGCCATCATTTAAGGAAGCGGTTTGAAAACGGGCAAACTATCGTCGATCAGGATCTCTTTGACCGTCAATTGTTTGATTATACTCCTCTTTTGAAAAATCGTCGCATAATAGGATCTACAATAATAATAATCGGCCTTCTCAGCCTAGTAAGGCAAATAGACAGATATTCATTCTTGCCTCGTCTGATCGGAAACTGGGATTATTACAACTTACTTAGAGGGAGTTTAGTTCCACTCTTGCTTATCTCAGGCGGTATTTACCTAGTCGTCAAAGCGACCCGTACACAACCGCCCAAGGAGAAATTAGACCCTGAAATATCAAAAAATCAATAATCCCTAATTAAGGTATCCATCGATCAAGGTCTTAATCACAAGCATGTCTATTGATAAAAAAACAAAACTTTGGTTATACTCTATATATCGGTTTGTGTCATCAGGAAGTAATATTGCAGATCCTCTGAACACGACGATATCCACTAAGAACTAAAGAGGTGTTTATTTATGTTTAATGACAAGATTTTGACTTGTCGGGATTGTGGCCAAGAATTTGTTTTCTCCGCGTCAGAACAAGAATTCTTTGCAGAGAAAGGGTTTACGAATGAACCCGGAAGATGTCCCCAATGCCGTGCAGAAAAAAAGGCTCAGAATCGTTCTTCGGGGGGATATAACAATAATCGTCAGGAACGGGAAATGTTCCCTGCCATCTGTGCTACATGTGGAAAGGAAACCACAGTTCCGTTTCGACCGTCTGGTGAGAAGCCGGTATATTGTCGGGATTGCTTCCACCCCGCCCCGCGTAACAATTGGTAGACATCCAAATATTAAAACCTCCCAGGTCAAACCGAGGAGGTTTTTTCTCTTTTTCTGATCTCTGCTTGCATATTAGCATACAATTCTTCGGAACAGTCCGGACAAATATCATGAGTAAATTCCGCTTCAGAATGTGCTTCTATGTAACTCTCAACTCGATTCCAGTAGCCCTTATCATCTCTAATTTTTTTACAAGATGCACATATTGGAATAAGTCCTTCTAACTCTGTAATCAGGGAAATATCTTCTATAACAATAACTGCATATCCCTGATGATTATATTCAAAGGGCGAGGAACTAACTAATATCGCCATTGCTTGGCCTGTAAGAAATTCCAGTTTTCCTTTTGCTCGACGAGTTTCTGTTCCCACAATCGCGTCCAAGGCTGTATTCCTGACTATGCATTCAGGACAAACTGAACTAAATCCACACCCTTGAGGATGGTCTCGATGATGTACACACCCTATAACTTCGCCACAACTTGCTTCCTTAAATCCCCCTCCCGTATATCCGAAGAAGGCCTTTGCCGATCGATTTAAAGCATGAACCTGGCACTTTGGATCAAGGAGCAAGGCTAACTGAGGGATAGTATCAAATAAAATTCTAGTAAACCCCTTTTGTTTCAATAATTTCTCCAAAACTCGCACACTCCTTTCCGAATACTAGTATTGCAATCTTGCTTATTGTTTCATAACTTTAAATTTATGTTTTAAAAAATATTAGTTCAATCTCAAAAAGCATAATTTATAGCTATATTATACTATAAAATCTAAATTGTCTGTATTATTGACAATAATATTAATCAACTATAAACACCTCCTGGTCGAAAGACCAAGAGGTGTTTATAGTTGATTAATAATGAATCTGTATCAAATTATTTACGTTCTTTATTTAAAAATTTCACAGTAGCTTCCATAACCCTCTTCGACTAGTACTTCTTTAGGAATAAACCGCAGAGCTGCAGAATTGATACAGTAACGAAGCCCAGTTGGCTCAGGACCATCCTCAAAGACATGCCCGAGATGTGCATCCGATTTTGCACTTACAACTTCAGTTCGCTTAATTGAATGACTAAAATCAGGCTTTTCCTTTATCTCTTCAGGCCTGAGAGGTTTTGAAAAGCTCGGCCACCCACACCCAGAATCGAATTTGTCTTGAGAGCTAAAAAGAGGCTCCCCAGAAATCGCATCAACATAAATTCCTTCTCTGACATTATTCCAGTATTCATTTTGAAAAGGTGGTTCTGTCCCTCGTTTTTGAGTAACTTCATACTGTAACGTTGTCAGTTTAGATTTTAGCTCCTTTTCTTGTTCCTTTTCCTTATCCTGACTCCAATGTTCATCGAGAAACATATCCCGTCCTGATCCTTGTCTGTAGGCACCATATCTTAACGGAAACTTCTTATAATAACCTTGGTGATACTCTTCCGCGGGATAAAACGTTGCAGCTGGTATAATTTCCGTTACGATAGGATTCTGGAATCTCTTGCTTTTTTCCAGATTTTCTTTAGACCGTTCGGCAAGATTTTTCTGTTCCTGATTATGATAAAAAATGGCTGTTCTATAGGCTTGCCCTAGATCAATAAACTGTCCTCCTGGGTTAGTAGGATCAATTTGTCTCCAAAAAACCTCTAATAATTGAGTGTAAGACAACAAAAGTGGATCAAAGGTAACCTGTACCGCCTCGTAGTGCCCTGTCTTTTTGGAGCAAACGTCCTCATATGTAGGATATTCCAAATTTCCGCCAGTATATCCTGACTCCACTTTAACAATGCCAGACAATTCTTCAAACGGTTTGACCATACACCAAAAACAGCCTCCCGCAAAGGTAGCAAGTTGGAATTCGTTATTGTTCATAATTTCTTCCTCACATTCTCTCCATAAACATTTTAGCCACTTTTAGTTAGTTAATTAGTAAGCATATAATCAATTGAAATTAATATAATTAGCGTTATTATCAGAACCCATTGTTAACTTAGCAAACAATTCCTATATGCTATTATTTGATAAATTATGATAATCATACCCCTTATTAAGCTGATAGGTCTGATTAGAAAAGTTAAAGCTAAGACGCCGACTGATGCAAGATACGAAAATGTTACTTTACATTCTCGGAATTTATGAGATAATTATGATAATTGATGAATGGTCATTCATTATATCAATGAGAAGAAAGGTGTGAGGTTGGTGTCCCTCTTACTTAATCCACAAAACTATGAAAGTCCGCAAAAAGATTCTCAATCAAAGGAAATAATGGAGAAAACTATTGCTTTTTTTGAGGAAAAAGGGCTCAGAAGCATCAAAGAAGATGATCAGGCAAGTCGATGGTATACAGATTTCTTAAAACTTATTAAAAAAGAACAAATTTTTTCTACTTTACTAACCCCGGCAGGATATGGTGCACCTGACTCACGATTTGATCTAAGTCGAGTCTGTGAATTTAACGAGATAAGTGCATTTTATTCGTTGTCGTATCAGTACGCCTACCAGGTTTCCATTCTTGGGCTTGGACCGATTTGGATGGGAGATAATGAAAAAGCAAAACACTTAACGGCGGAAAAGCTAAGAGAGGGAGCTATCTTTGCGTTCGGATTATCCGAAAAGGCTCATGGTGCAGATCTTTACAGTAATGAAATGTCATTATCTTCGACTAGCGAAGGGAACTACCTTGCTAACGGTGGAAAATACTATATTGGTAATGCCAATGAAGCAGCACTAGTATCGACTTTCGCTAAATATAGGGACTCTAAAGATTACGTATTTTTTATCGTCGATAGTCAACACCGCAACTACAAATTAATTAAAAAAATCTCAACTTCTGGGGTTCGTGCCGCCTATGTAGGAGATTACGAACTGATCGATTATCCAATCACTCAGAATGAGATTCTATCAAGTGGACCTTTAGCTTGGGATTCTGCCCTTTCTAGTATTAACATTGGCAAATTTCAATTAGGGTTTGCCTCTATAGGTATTTGTACCCATGCTTATTATGAAGCTTTGAATCACGCCTC
>JUEG02000774.1_pt1 | contig 17848 bp, 8 predicted proteins | sample 432341 | NCBI WGS metagenome assembly JUEG02 (sample SAMN02953476, study PRJNA257561) | rock porewater metagenome | biome: terrestrial; feature: Opalinus Clay rock; material: porewater; isolation source: Opalinus Clay rock BIC-A1 borehole | place: Switzerland: Mt Terri URL, St-Ursanne ...
AAAGGGATTTTCAACATCTCATCGTAGTTATATTCATAGCCTAAAAACTCTGTCATGTGTGTATTGCTAGCTTCGTCTTTAGAGTTAAGTCCAAAATGATCACCATATAAAACAATCATTGCGTTATCATAAAGATCATTTTCTTTTAATTGTTGAATAAATGACCCAATGCTTTCGTCCACATATCGAATAGCCTGCAGGTAGTTGCCGAACAGGGTTCCTTCGTGGGCGCTGTTGAGTTTTAGAGAGTGATATTTTTCGTCCATGTTATAAGGATGATGGGAGGACAGTGTAATCATGAAGCTGTAAAAGGGCTGAGCAGTTTCCTTTAGGAATGGAATAGACTGCTTAAAAAACTCTTCGTCTGTAATACCAAAACCTATACTATCTGTAAAGTTAAAATCTTTTTCACTAATGAATCTATCCAGTCCTTGACCTGGGTAAGCCTTATCTCTATTCCAGTACTCTGCCTTATAACCATGGAGAGCCATGGTTTCATAACCCTGATCCTTTAGTATCTTTGGTAAACCGTAAAAATATCCTTGAGAGTACAAATCATAGGTCTGACCATATATGGCAGGATATAGGGAGTTGTGACTGACAAATTCTGCATCTGAGGTATTTCCCTTCCCTAACTGTTGAAAATAATTGGGAAAATATAAGGTGTCTTCTTTTATTAAAGCATTAAGATTAGGAGTTAAGGTTTGACCTTCATATTCTTTATTAATAGGGAAATTTTGTAGAGATTCTACTTGAATTACTATGATATTTCTACCCTCTGCCACTCCAAAGAGTTCTGGAACTTTGTCAGATTGTGAGAGGTTTTTTTCAATGAAGGAATCTAATGAAATTTCTTTTCCTTTATTATTATTCGTTAAGCTGTATATATCGTAGAGGTGATAGGTTATAAGTTCGTTACTTCGAAGCTTCATAACCAGTTCACTGTTCATAGGGTTTATTACTAAAAGAGTTATTCCTATAAGTGCAATTACTCCAACCCTGGGCTTAGTCCACTTTTTTGTGGGGAAGTTCATATTAAAGTCAGTTGATTTAAATAGATAGTAGAAAAGAAAAGGTAAATCTATAAACAGTAAAAGATAAAGTGGATTCATTAAATATGTTATGCTTTCAGTCACAGCAGATAGTTGATTGGCTTGTTTAATCTGAAGTATAGTAGTGAGCTGATGAAAATAGTTATAATTATAGGTATCAAAATACATGGTAAGGCTGAGTAGTATAAAGAGAAAAAATAATACTATTTTCTTTATTCGTGTGGATGGTTCAAAGAAGAAGATAAAAATAAAAATATACCCTAAGCTTATTAAAATGACAGGGAAGTCTTTCAGGCTTAATTCTATGAGGTAGTAGAATACTGAGAGTTTAAGTAGTAAAACTATTGCTAATATTATTGGGTTATTGATGTTTATTTTCTGCATGAAAAAATCCCTCCTGCCAAGTATATTCAGGAATACGGACGAACACTGTTCGCCCCTACAAAACCATAGGGTCGTTTATCTATACGAACGGGACATGGGGACTGGTACGTCGTCCCACTAAAGTTCAAGTGTGACAATGTACCAGTCCCCATGTCCCTCACTTATATCTAATTATTTTCATTTTCATAACTAAAATTCTACTTCAATAGTTCTATGGCTTTTTTTAGTTGCAAATCCTCTATGCCACTATTATATACTTCTATTGTTTTTTCATTTAACTTATCCCTTGTTGTGTAATCCAGTACTCCATAGGAATGTAGTCCGTTTGATTTTTGGAATTGTTTAATAGCTTCAAAGGTCGCTTCATCCATAATACCAGCAGGTTTTACAATTTCATACCCAATAAAGCCTAGTCTTTGTTGTGCTCCAAATACATTTAGCCCCTTTGAACCTAGGGTCGGTTTAACTTCTTCTATCATGGGTACAAAGGTTTCAACCTCTTCTTTATTTATGTTCTCCAAATTCTTTACTATAATATCTGGTTTGATTCCAACTCCGTCGATGCTTCTTTCATTCGGTGTTAGGTATTCTGCTATGGTAAGCTTTATTCCACCACCATTGGTTATTGGTGTAACCGTTTGTACTGTTCCCTTACCATAGGTCTGTGTTCCAACTATTGTACCTGACTTGGTATCTTGAATAGCTCCAGCCACTATCTCTGATGCACTGGCACTACCTCCATTTACTAGGACAACCACGGGAATATCAATCTTCTCATTGGTAGAATTATAGGTTTGTCTTTCCTTATTCTTGCGATCTATATGAACAACAGGCCCTTTTGGAACAAAGGAATCTGCCACATTAACTGCTTCAGATACAAGTCCTCCCGGGTTGTTTCTTAAATCCAGAATAATACCCTGTACTCCCTTATTTTTGAATTCTTCCAAGGCTTTATCCACGTTTTCGCTGGTATTATCGTTGAATTGTACGATTTTTATATAACCAAGTTTCTCAGTTAAGATTTCATAATTTACAGGATTAATCTCGATAATGTCTCGAATAATATCAAAATAGAGAACCTTATCTTGATTATTACGCTTTATGCCCAACTTTACCTTTGTTCCTGGTTCTCCTCTCATCAATTCAACGGCTTTTTCTAAAGGATAACCAGACATATCTTCATCATCTACTGAAATGATCGTATCTCCCGCTTTAACACCGGCCTTATCTCCCGGCGTACCTTCTAGGGGTGCTATCACTGTGATCCTATCGTCTCTTACTCCTACAGAAATGCCTATACCTCCAAAGTTTCCTGATGTACTAATATTAAAGCTTTCGAAAGCCTCTGGCTCGAAATAATTACTGTGGGGATCTAATGTGCTAAATAGTCCCTTATAAATTCCTTCCATTAATTCCTCTTCAGTTATTTCATTTGCGTAGTTCGCTTCGATATATTTTATCATTGATTTAAGATAGTCTATTCTTTCATCGATGTTATTAAAGGTTTTGGATGGTTCAGCACCAAATACATAACCAGATATTAAAAGTAATGTTATGAGAGTAAGTACCAAAACTTGTTTCAAACCATTGCTTCTTCTAAGCATAGATATTTCCCCCTAATTGAAATTCCTTGTCCATATTCTATGGTTTCTACACCTTTATATTTAGACTGGTCTTCTGCGTAATGATCTTATTGATATCTCGTGCTCTCCCAAGATCTCCTGCATAGATACACTATCCTCTATCAATGCATTTAGCTTTTCTTCTATTTTTAGATGTTTTGCAGCATTATGAACTTCCAGGTCATCAAGCTTGTTTTCAATTCTGATAACTGTTTCCTTAAGTTCACTCACATCTTCCTTAAGTCCTTTTAATTCCGCTATAACAATTTTTTGAAATTCTTCATTATTCATATATATCATCTCCTTTCCATAATTATATCCTACGCCAATTAATTACTCAACTACGGGCTAAAAATTTATTATATTCTCTCTATAATCTCTTTGTAAATCCTTTTCTAAAAACTCGAGGAATCTTACTAGCATGGCGGAGGCTTCAGCTTTGGTCATGACTTTGTTTGGGTTTACCCTATTATAGGTGTCTCCTTCGATAAGCTTCAGCTCCCTTGCCACATAGATGCTATCCTTTGCCCAGTTGGGTATCCTCGAGTCGTCATCAAAGGCGGTATAGTAGCCTGGGTTTGGTGCCTTGCTCTCGAAGCCTAATGCCCGCACTATTATGGTTATGGCCTGTGCTCTGGTTAGAGGCTCTGTGGGCTTAAATAAGGTTTCTGTAACCCCTGTGATTATCTTCTTCCCCACTGCATCCTTGATGTATTGGTAGTCTGCATCACTTATCTGTACATCGGTGAAGGGTGATATTTCAGGTGTAGTGTTCCTCTTACTGACGGTTTTCTTTTCCACTAGCTGAGGACGTATATCAGAGGCTCGGACTATGGCTTTTGTGAATTCCAATCTACTGGCTGGCAGTTGGGGTGAAAAGAATTGGTATTCTTCATCAAATACATCCAATGAATATAGCTTTTCTATGTATTCCTCAGCCCAGTGACCCTTTACGTCCCTGAACTTTGGTACGATTAGTCGTTCTAGTTTCGGTACCATTTCTTGGTTAAGATATTCGGCTCCTCTACTTCTTTTATTATCGTTTATCCCACCCTCGTCATCTACTCGAGGAAGGTTATATTCATATTGTGATACCATTCCACTGTTGGTAATACGGATATGTCCTCCATTGAAGCTGGAGTAATTCGCTTCATTATCTGAATATCTTAGGGTTTTCGTTTGGCTGTCAGAAGTTTGTATCTTTACAGTTCCCTGCCAGGAGACTGTGTCCGCTTCTCCATCCTCATCTACTACGTTTTGAGTAGATGTAATGCTGTAGTCTATAAGCTGAGTTTCTGTATTACCCCAAAAGTTCTCGTAACCAGCACTCCCTCCTGTGATATCTATGATTACTTCTCCTTCGTTCCTATTAATGGTATAGTACTTTCTACCCTTCATGTTCCCAGAGTAAAAGTCTGATGCAGGGCGATTGTCTATGACATCGGACTTTGAGAATTGATAATCTTCTAAATCGTAGGTAATACCATCCAAAACAATTTTTTCACTGAACTTCGTTACCTCTGTTTGTCCAATGGTTTGTCCTTTGTCATTGCGGTTCGTATAGGTTGTGACATAGGTAATGCTTCTAGTGAAGGTTCCTTCAATGTTTTTATCCGCTGGGATCAGTTTGTTGAATCGGTAGGTCACTGTTTTCTCGTTATCCCTATCCCTTTCGGATACAGTGTAGGAGCCTGTGAATTTCACGGGCTTTCCAGAAATGAAGATTATTTCCTCATATTTGTATTCGTTGTTGACCCCACCAGAATAGTCCGGGGGAGCAGCAAAAGAGATTGTTGTGAGGAGTAGAGTGAAAGTAATTATGAAGGTTATATATTTTTTCATTGATTTTTCCCCCTTAGATAAACGGCTGGAACGGGGGGACATGGGGACAGGTACATCGTCCCACTAAAGTTCAAGCGTGACAACGTACCAGTCCCCAAGTCCCTGTTGTGACAACGTACCTGTCCCAAACATTGGAACGGTTACAAACCGTTCACTACTAATTAAAACACTTCCTGTTTTGTAGTGAAGGGTCTATGACCCTTCCTATATTTCAGTTATCCATAACCGTTTTACGTTTTTTCCTATGCGCTATAAGCTACCAGCTAATAGCCTATTTCACTAATACAATTTTTCCTATAAAATCATCCCTCACTATATACAGCCTATCCCCTGGTTGGAGGTCTTCGGCAGTGATCATCTGTCCGTCTTTTACGATCATGGCTTTTTCTAGGTTGATTCTGGTAGAGACTGTTCTGGTCATCCATTTGTCGTTATGGTTGCTCCAGTCCTTTGCATCCTGCAGTAACATGGTCCAGCCAACCATTTCATCTTCAACAACAGTTCCTATATTTCCTGTTGTTATTCGTTGTCTTAGCAGGGAGTCCATGTCTCTTTGTACTACTATGGTGCTTATGCGGTCTCCATCGGCATAGATATATCCATACCAATCCTTAAGCCTATTTTTCTTTACTCTTGAGGAATCCTCCTCCACTGCATAGTCCCCTGCGTAGAATTCATTTGGCTTTATCATTTTCTTATTTTCTAGGTCGTAAATAGTAGTATCTTGGTCATAGAATAGTTCCTTGTTTTCATCAAAGGATTCCCATTCATTTTTATCCAAAAGGAAGAAATCCTTTAGTGTCACGGTATCTTCCAAGATCGTATCAAGTCTTCCAGAATATATGAGGTTCTGACCTATATTGGAGTTGTTGATATCCTCATTATATACATACACCACATCAGCAGATAGACTGCTCCCTCTACCATCTGCCACTACCATGGCATCCTGCGAGGTGTTTATGCTGTAGCCGTCCACCAATCTTCCATTCTTTATGACAATAGTTCCTTCGTTAAAAGAAATGTTTTTGTTATTCCCCAGCTCTAATTCCTGGGTATACCAATTTATATCTTGTATTTTTTCAGAGTACATGGATTCATACTGGCTTTTTATAACCATTTTTTCTATTTTATCCTTGCCAAAAAAGCTTTTTACTGCCATATAGACGGTTTTACCCTTGTAGTACTTCAGATTTTTATAGGGTATTTTTATTCCCCCTGCATATAAGGGAAGGGATGAATCATAGGATATTCTCATACCCTTGGAAAGGCTCTGCCATTTTCCATTATTAAGAACCTCCACATCCTCTAGGGTGATTACATCCTGTAGAGCATCTGTTATGGTTATTTTACCCCGGTATAGATCCTTGATCAGCACTGAGTTGCCTTCAATTTCCAGTCTGCTTATATAGGAGGTGTCTATTTCATCAAAGTAGAGCTTGACCCTGTCTCCTTCATAAAGGCTACTCAAGGACACATTTTGCCCTTTTTTTAGGGCTATGGTTGTTTGGGCGGTGAAGTAGGTTCCTTCCTCACCAGTAGGACTGACTACTGTCAGCATATCTCTGTCGATGTGCTTTAACGTGCCTATCCTCATTTTGCCCCCCGGTGGGATATATCCAGGGTTTTCTGTGGAGTAGCTCTCCAGGTAAATAAGGCTCCTTCCCTGAAGCTCTCCATAAACCTCCATACCTGGTTTAAACTCCTTCAAGCTTACCGGAACATTATCGATGACAATACTGGCTCCTGGGCTAATAGGCAACTCATGGATGGTACCGTCATACTCCTCGATCTGTACTTTATCCTCTGTTCCAGCCTTCACATATCCTTCTATAAAGCCATTTCTATAGGGACCATTCACATCTCCATAGGAGGTAATTGTGCCTATTATCAGTACGATACACAATATAGATAGTATTCTTCTCATTTTCATTACCTCCTGCTACCAATTATTGCAAATTGTCCAAGTCTATCTACTAATCCCGATATTGCAAAGCTGTCAGAATTGCCTCCTGCCACGTTTATCCAAGTACCTTCATAGCCGTCATATCTTCCCATGTAAATGGTCTTAAGCTTCCTCATATCTGCTTTGACTTGATCGACATCCATGGTTATTTGTATTGAGGATCTTAGATAGTCTAGGTCCGTACTGTCCTTGCCTAGGTACATGCTTGCCTTCATGATATATCCAGTGGATAGTATGGTTTGGCCGGAGCTGGCAAGTATGCTATTATCTGGGCTGATCTGGAAGCGTACTCCCGCATCATTTTTACTTTTATTATCCTTAACTTTGTCGGTGTAGAAGGCATTGGGGTGAAGCTTTACTCTAAGGTCTGACCCTATTATTATGATGTTTCTTGTACTACTGTCTGCAATGACAGAGGCAGGAATACTTACAATAACTTCTTTACTACCAGCCAAGGTACCCTTGGTCAAGTCTATGGTCAAGTCCTTTCCATCAAAGGCACCTGCACCTATGGTTATCTTTGCAAGGCTTCCAACCTTCTCTTCCCTATATTCCTCTCCAAGCTCACCATCGGTATCGGGTGGACCTACTCTTCTTCCTGTTTCTATGGTATTACTTTCATTGGATGGCTTAGAGGCTCCAAAATCCCCCACAGCCTTTACAATAAATCGATACTTGGTATTAGGAGTTAGATCCTGATACACAAAGGAGTTTAGCTCTGTGGTTCCTATGAGCTCCCTGGTTCTATTATTTATTACCACATGGATTTCATAATCCTTGGCTCCTGCTACCCCTGCCCAATTTATCTTAATGTATCGGTCGTATAATAGCTCCGCCGTTACTCCAGCGGGAGCTGAAATTTCTGGAAGTCCATATTTTACATCTTCATATATACTACTGGCTCCTCCATCAGGATTCACCACGATAATACCCGTCATGTCCAGCTTACCCTGGGGAGTTTTCACGGTTATGGTACTGTCATTTATGTATGTAACCTCTGTACCTCCACTACCTCCCTGGAGGTCATTGGGTTTTCCATTTACATAGACCAGCTCTCCATTAGGATTGGCTCCTTCATTGAGTGCCGTCAGTGTTGGAGCAAATATTACCCGGGCTCCCTCCATGAAGTTGGAGCCCTTTAATTTTATTGTTTGCCCCCCCTCAACGGAGATGGCGTTTATCCTGGTATTTTCCTCGGGATCATTGGGATCCACCACGGCAATAAGATTTGGCGTACTGAGGTAGGTGTATTCCGCCTTGGGAACAGATAGCTCTCCATCAGGATTTTCTACCTTCACTGAAACCTTGCCTGGTTTTTGGCTCGGTGTATAAACTACTATAGTTTGATAATCCACAACGGTTAAGTCTTTTTCGGGAACCTCCACATCGCCAAAATACACGGTTAGTTTTTTGCCATCTATTTCCTTCCTGAAGTCCTTACCATATATGGTGACTCTAGTACCGCCACTTGCAGGCCCCTTCTCAGGCAGGATTTTTTCGATGGCTGGCGAAGTCTCCCCTTTGACAAATCGTATGTATAAGGGTGTAGGTAGAGACTCATCTGAGGAGGCCACCCCTCCGTCATCATTGATAACCATAACCCTGTGAAGCTCTCCAACTGCTCCCTCAGCCACAGCCGGCATGGTGAAGGTCAGTTTCGTTGGTAGGGAGTCATATTCTATTTTCTCTGGAGTGATGGTGACCACATCTGAAATCTGGATTCTTGCATTGGATCTAAAGTCATCTCCTAGGATACTAACTATATTTCCACCCTTGTAGGTCAACTCCAATATCCTTTCGCCATCAAGCTCCATTGGCGGACGACCTTCCTTGGTTATGTTGGTAATCCGAGGTGAACTATCAGGATTTTTATACTCAAACTCTGTCTTGCCTTGTCCACCGTCAGGATTTATTACGGTCACAGGAACCGTCCCTATGGCATAGTAGGTAGGGGTGTATAGTACCAGCTGAGTTGATTTAATGGTGGCTTTTGTATCGTAGGGTGCATAGCCTCGCTCCACTTGGAGTTTCCTTGTATATCCATCTACGGCCACTTGAACCATTTCATAGGCATTATAGGTACTTGTCCCATCCTTCAGACTGCTGAGAAGTACATATTTTGTGCTGTCATCGTATCCGTTGATAACCCGTTTATATTCCTTTCCCTGATCCACATTCTTTATGGTGAAGGTCAAGGTCTTCTGCTCTGCGTTATAGTCAACAATGAGATCTCTAATGTTAACCTTTGCCATTTTGTTGACTATACGTCCTCCATTATTCTGATCAACAGGAATTTCCCGGTTGGAAATATTGGTGTTTTTGGTATCCCCAAAGCGTACCAGTGCCATTTCCCGCGTGTCAAATTTCGTATTACCGCTGTCATCGGTCTGATCATTATAGATATTTACCTTGTTTTTCACAAAGTCGTTTCCATTTATCTCTATTTTATCCTTACCCTGTTTTTTACCCTCCTTAGGCATAACACTGTTGATAATAGGCGAAGAGGCTTCATAGGTATATTTGAATTTATTTGATATGCCATAGTCATTATTTACCACATAAACATCGGTAAGACCCTTGGCTCCTGCCGGCGTTTCCACCACCAGGTATCCATCGGCAAACTCAAGAATTCTTGCTTGGCTCTTTCCAAAATAAATTTTGGGAAGAATTTTTATATCTTCCTCGGTAAGATCACTCATGGCCTTACCCTCGAGGTCGTCCCATTTTGTATTGTTATTAATATTTTCAAATTCATCCCCTAGGTCGTACCCATTGGCATTGGCATCCCTATAGGGTTCGAAGTAGCGGAAGTCAGAACCAAATATCTGAACAGTGCTGCCACCAGCGGCAGTACCCCTATCTGGTAAGAGCTTGTTTATCTTAGGATGGCTAATAGGGATTATATAGGTAAAGCCGTCCTCCTTGCTAGCATGACCTCCATCACTATTTTTAACAACCAAGGGGACCATTTTTCTGTCGGTGTCCACTTCATCCTGGAGATCTCCAGGGTATTTAGGTACTATAAAGCTGAGCTGGGTGCCATCGGTGCTGACAGTTATATCCGCCGGGAGTACCTTCACGCCCCCTATTATTACCTCACTCTTATCTGTACCATCATCCTTAAAGTTAGTACCTGTTATGATGGCGGTGTAGCCACCATCAATGGAGCCTTGTGATGGACTGATAGACTCTATAGTAGGCTTTTTAACAGGCTGTTTAAAGTAGTAGAAGCCCTGCTGTCCAGCCTTGGTACTGCTCTTTGTATCTGGGTTTACAATGGTTACATCATACCATTTTTCAACCTCCAACTGAGGTACAGTGAATATCAGCTGACTTTTGTTTATAACCTTGACTCTGTTTCCAGTTATATAACTTCCAGTCACACTGTCAATCGTCTTTGTTTCCGTGGTGTAGGGTGTTTTAACACTTATGAATATTTCTACACTGCCATTATTCAGCTTAATTTTATCGGGTACATCGGTGTCCATATCCCCTGGGATAAAGCTAGCCGTGTAGACTAATCCTCCCTTTAGAGCCTCAAAGCTGTTCTGTTCCTCCAATGGTCTGGTAATGGTAAAGGTGTTAGACACTCCATCGGATAAAGTGATGATTCCCCTAGAATCCACATCTAGAGTATAATACTTTCCTGTTATGTCATCCTCCATAACCACACTATGGTAGTAGTCGGCTGCCTTAACGTTATTCATATCCTTATAAACAAGCTTACTGTTTTCTGCCTGAGGCGCCACATAGTTTTTTAGTACTATGACACCTCCGCTTTTTACATAGCTGTTTATATCATTGTCACCCAGTTTAATACGGCTTCCTATGAGACGATATATCCCTAAACCTGAGGTACTAGGTGTGGTGGGGTCAGATTTCAGAAAGTTTCCACCGTTCATGACGACCAAGATACCACTGCTACCCTTATTAGGCGAAAAAGTGGTTATCTCCGGGTCCTTGTTAAAGGTCTTAACATAGGTGAACTCAGCCACGGCAATACCCCCGTCGGGATTCATTACCTGGAGCTGGGTTGTACCTTCTCTACCAGGTGGAACTTTGAACTTTAGAAGCATTTTATTGGCTTGGTTATTAAGATCCCTCGTGATACCTGGAACCTCTTTACCGTCTAGGTAGACCTTCGCACCTTCTTGAAAGTTGTTCCCCGTAACGGTTATGTCTTTGTTTCCATCAACGGTTACTATATTTGGATCCACACTCTCTATTACGGGAAGATCCACAATGTTTATAAATTCAACGGCATCATATTTCTGATGGGAAATACCCTCGGATTCAGCATTTCTAACGGGGTTTATTACTTTTACATAGGTTTTTCCTATACCGGATATACTGGAGTCTTCTGGTATGATGACAAGGATCTTCTCCCCCAGCTCATTTCCTTCCGTACCATCCACTTCCTTACCATTCTTATCAAAAACCTTAAAGTATAAATCTGGGTTTGAATCTCTGTCATCTGTACCGCTATTTTTATTCAATACAATATCTCTTCCCAGCTCAACGATGGGATAGCGGATTACTTCTTCACCATCATTATCTACATACTTGTGTACAAGGAAGTTCGTTCCATAGATGGCTACCATTCTATCTTCATTTATTCTGTAGTCCGTGTTGTCTACCTTACTTACCTGAATTTTTGGAGGTGTAATGTCAGTGACTGTAGGACTAACCTTGCTGGGAATAAAAGTATATCCATTTTTCAACTCAGCTCTGTCCTTGACTATTATATTGTTTGGAAATTCTTCAAGGTCAAAGGTGGTTTCCGTCTCTACCACAATATCCTTAATAGGATTGGTCTCCGCATCGGATATACTGGGGGTAATCACACTTATTTTATCCAGGCCGTTGGTGAAGGTATGTTCGTAGGCTGTATCATTTGGTCTCTTTGCAAATTTTGTTAGACTACCTATAACGATCTTCACCGTCCTTGTGGCGGATTCTACTGTAAAGCCCTTGTATGTCCCAGTGCTGTAGGAGATCTGCAAGACTGTTTCATTGGTATTTGGTACAACCGTCACAGTCTTGGTATCATCGTTTGGCAAAAAATCGGGGATGTTTAGGGATCCAAAGAACAACCCTGATATTTCCACCTTGGATCCTGTATCAGGGCCACGGTTCGGCTGGGCTGAAAAGATCTTTATTTTCTGTTCTGAGTCAATTACTGTAAATTTTTCATAGTTGGGAGGTAGTCCTACTATGAGCTGCTTGTTTACCTCGTCGTTGGGGTTCTTTCCCTCGGGTACTTTATTAGTCAGTACCACATAGTATTCGCCATTCTCTATGGCTCCTAACTTAAAGGGTGGAACCTGGGTGGTAAGAACCTGTTTGTTATCGATATTTGGTGTAAAGGAAGTACTTCTTCCTTTATTATCTACACTAAATTTATCCGATAGATTTTTCAGAAAAAATATATCATAGTTATCCAGACCATTGGTGGCCATAATGGAGATTGTCTCTCCCGGTTGTCCTCTATTGGGGTTCATTACCAAGTTATCTATAGAAATCTTATCCACCAATCTAAACTGCTTAACATATGTGTTTTGTATGGTTATCTTTACATCCTTTACACCATTTTCATTCTCAAAATCTACTTGTTCTGTTTTTTCCTTCTTTAAGATGATATTTTGAAGTCCTGCCACACCATGGAGATTCTCCTTAGGTATAATAACTGTGTTACCCGTGAAAAGAGAGGAGAGCAAGTCTATCTGTCCTCCTGCACCCGATTGGTTTTCATAGTATGCACTATACTCTGCGGGAGAGCCCATAGAATCATCTGGATCAAGACTTATCTTGGATAGATATGATCCATTAAGAGTAAGATCATCAGAACCTATCCTGACACTTCTCTTGTCTATACTTAATAGGGTAGGAAGCTCATTTTGTATGATAGGTATGGTTACATTACCCACATCTATGGTTTCCCCCACGATATCTCCAGCCACCAAAAATTCCTGGACTGTTTCCATGTTTGGGTCGGCGTTCTTTAGAACCTTGTAGCCAGTGGAGGTCATGGTACCCACGCTGACATTCTGTAGATATCGTCCACGGATGGTTACTTTTGTCTGACTTACCGCATAGCCTCCATCATTATAGATTTTTGTAATGGTTATATTATCCACGTAGTATTTACTACCATCAAAGGCATAGGCCGACAAATCCCCTATGGGAAGCATGGTGATAACTAAGGCGAGTATAAGTATGGCTACTATTCCCTTTTTTGTACTTGTCTTTAACATTTACTTCACCGCCCTCTTAAGTGTTATTTCTCCACTACCACGAAGATACCTTTGCTTTGACTAGTTACCTCTATTCGTTGTTCCACTAAGTTTATTGAAGATATTTCTTCGTAGAAGTTCCTAGTCTCCTCGTCATATCGCAATACCTTTAAATTTTTACCGCTACTGTTTTTTAGGGGTATCTGAAGCCATACATTGCCCATAGTATAGTTTTCTCCAATGACTTGAATGAAGTCAGACTTTATGGCTTTGCCCCTTAGCTTTTGGCTAAGACTTTGTTGTATTGAGGGCTCTATCCTACCCACTGTTATGCTAATATCCTCATCTTCTGTGTTGGTATCCAAGGTCACATTGTATAGGGATATATTTGCCCACTTAGATTTCGTTTGGAGTATTCCCATGGTATTCTTGCGGTCTCCCTCAAATTGTATCTTTCTTATTAGTACTTCTTCACCCATCCACTCATCCAGGTTTAGCTCCACCTGACGGTCATCGGCATATCTTGAATCCAAAAGAAGGACGTCTTCACTGACCTTTATATTACTCTGGACTTCACCTTTTCTTTCACTTTTCTTTATTTGAAACTCCTCGTTGGGAATATGTCCCCCAGCTTTAACAATGCTGAAGGCTCCATAGATCACTCTCTGATGGTCATCGTCGTTTTGAACAATGATATCATAGGTACCCTCTGTAAGACGATTGCTTCCCGAGGGAAGGTAGACCTCCAAGATACTTTTCTCCGTTTCCGTTCCAGGTATAACCCTTGCGGAGCTAGCTCTTGTATCGTTAAAATATACCTGTATAGTGCTGTCATGGAAAAAATCACCCTCTATGTAGATTGGTTCCTCAGAATCATAGTTTTCTGGAACGCTTCCCATGGTAATATCACCGACAAAGGGTGTGGTTGTCGTTGTAAAGGACCATTCAATGGTTCCATTATTATATACCCTTTCTGATACGGTTTCCGACACCGTTCCTGCCGGTATAGTCACTAGGTAGGTGGTTTGGGATCTTAGGGGTCTAACGGGTATATACAGAGTTGCTTTATTGGCATTATTAATCAGCATATATTTATCGATGTACTCATTCTGCTCCTGGTAAGACATGTCCAGTATAGGGTTTATAAAGTCTGTATCCACCATATTAATACCGCTGCCCTCAGCTCGAATCATACTATTTTTCATTAGATTTACGTTTAATTTCAATGGTTCATATACATACTCAAAGACCGCCTTGATAAAGGAGGTTTTTGAGGTTAATAAGTCGTGGGTTAAATCCAGCTCATTAAACCACACACTTGAATCCTCAGATTCAGGGTATTTATCCAACAGCTTAGGGCCTATGAAGCTCTCTGCAGCCATAGATTGCAATGGGATTCCCATTAGGATGATTGATATGCATACTATAAATGAAATGATTTTTTTCATATGTAAGTCTCCTTAGTGTAGAGTTGAATGTTGTATGTTGAATTCTAAAAACTACAGGAGAACACTGTTCTCCCCTACTCTGTCTTCTAGCTGCTAGCCACTGGCTAAACCAATAAAATCGACAAACTGGAACGGTTACAAACCGTTCACTACATTTACTACTAACTACTAACTACTAACTACTAACTACTAATATATCGGCAAGAAAGATAGAGATGTTTATCCTAAATATTCTATGTTTAATTTTACCAGAAAAAAATGTCGAATATTATTTCAATTGTGTTACGAGGAGTATTTTTCTGGAAAATCAGATAACTTTGTGATACAATAAAACCAACTTATGGAAATACTTCCGGAGGTGGGACTTATGAGGAAAAGATTGATCGCTTTTATCATTTTTGTTTTCCTGTTAGGAACCATAGTAGGGGCTTCAGAAACCTACAGCAAAAATATAACTGCATGGTTTTATGATATAAAGATAAACATGGATGGATCACCCTTGGTGTTCTCCAATAAACCATTTATATATAATGGTTATACCTATGTTGCTTTGAGTGAAATAGGTCAAAAAATGGGCTATGAGGTTTTATGGAATGAGAATACGAAAACCATCAATATGTCTGCCACTGAGAATAATTCATTTGCTGTAAATACCTTGAAGTATCAGCTGGATCAGAAAAATCTCGAGCTAAACAACTTAAAATATCAGCTTAGCCAGAAGGATGCTGAACTGGCAGTCTTAAGGGATAACTACAGGAACTACGATAATGGTAATACCTCTGATGTCTTGGATGAGCTGGAGGATTTATTCGAGGATGATTTTGAACGCTATTATTATTCTGGAATTTCCTTCTATTTTAGTTATACTGTGACTCAGCTGTCCAACGATGATATTCGCGTAAGGATGTATGGAGACTTTGATCGAACTTCATCCTCTTGGAGAAACAGGAACAAGTCAGACTTTAGAAATTTTATATTGGATATCTGTAAAGAAGTAGATAAGGAATTTAATGAAGATGTGGTTGTTATCGTCTATGATAAGGATAAAGATCAGGCAGGAGAATATGAGTACAGTGACAGTAAAAATAGGATTGTAGGTTATGATGAATATAATTAGGTATTATAACTAAATACTGTAATACAACTAAAAAAAATTCTAGGATGTTTCTCCTTTTACTCCTGGAATTTTTTTATTATGTAAAATACTTATCCTCTTCCAATTTTAACGGTTTATCTCAATACATTCTAATACTTTTTTGATATATCCTTTCATTTCTAACAATGTTATCATAATAACCACGTTGCCATGCATTAATATTTTTATTTTCAGCACGAATTTGCTTTGACGTGTTCATTTTCAGATACCCTACAATTTGCCATAGCTTTGAACGTTTCGGTATGGGCGATTCACGAATCGCCCATAGTCATATCTTTAGTATCTCTAATAACCGATAAAGAACTGCTGCTGCTTCTCCTCTGGTTATATATTCCTGGGGCCTTATAAGACCCTGGTTATCTCCTTCGATAATTCTATAGTAGCTACAGGTTTCTACGCCCTTTATGGCCCATTCAGGTATATCCTCCATATCCGTAAAGCTCATATTGTTTTTCTGATAGGGTAATACCTTGCCCATGACATTCATTAACTCCGCTCTGGTAATATTACGTTTAGGCATAAAGCTTCCATCTCCGTAGCCATTAAAAAATCCTGCTTCAGACACTGCAAATATCGATTCTCTAGCCCAATCGGGCAAGGAACTTTCATCAGTAAATTTTTTGTCCTTACTTGAAGATAGTTTAAAGATTCTTGATAAAATAACCGCCATTTCTCCCCTCGTAATCGGTTTATTTGGATAAAAGTGGTTATCTCCATAGCCCTTTATAAAGTCCATCAAGTACAGCCTTTTTACATATTTTTTGCTCCAATGCTTGTCCATATCAATAAAGGTTTCTTTACTTTTATCTGAAAATACTGCAAATCTGGTGAGATGATTTACTGTCACAGTTATTAGAGATTTTTCAGTGTCAATATCTCCACCAATGTAGAGCCATTTTCTTCTGCCTTCATGATAATAATATATCCCCAACGTATCCTCATCCACCTCACCACTATAGGGTATTGATATGGTGATGGGTCCCTTTAATTCATCTTGTGTAATCGTAATCTCATAAATCTTACTATAAATAGATAGCCCCTCCTGCTCTTGATTGTGGATAGTTACCTCCTCAACCTTAATGTTATCCACATCATCCTCATGTCCTTCCACTTTGAAGGCAAGGGAAGTCCTTTGCGTTGATGAATTTTTACGGGAGCTTTTAGTATTTTCGTTCCTACTAATGTTTATATGGGCGCTACTGTATGGAATACTAATTTTAGTCCCAGCTATATCCACAAATTTTAATGTGTTTACATGAACATTAACAATTCCTTCTTTTAAAGTATTTACATTAAGTTTAAATAGGGTACCATTCTCTCCTATACTTTGTCCTTCTCCCAGGAGGGTACCAACCAACCTTATTTTTCCTTGTTCCACCCTGTTGGATGCCATGTAAAACTCCCTATTCTCAAGCAATCCATCTATTGTTACTTTAGATTGAACGGGAAGAAGCATATCCTCATCATAGGTAAGCTCTATCTGAAAGCCATATATATTCTCCACAGCATGTATATTGAAACTCAAGGTTATTTCTTCTCCCACATGGTAAAATTCCTGTGGTGCCCTTATTTCTGCACTTTCTACCAATGCAAATGCCTCTAAAGTAAAGAGCTTAATAATAATTAAGATTATAAGTAATGTCCTTTTCAACAGAACTCACCCCCATATGTTGATTATTACTGGAGCAATCTGGCTATATGTACAAGGTCAAGCATATCAATGGTACTATCCCCATTGACATCAGCATCAAAGCTCCACCCTGTTTCTCCTAAGCTTAGTCCAAATCTTCTTGCCACAAAAACAAGATCCTCTAGCTCAACAGTTCCATTACGATCTGCATCGGCAACTATTCTATTTAAAGTAATATCTAACTCCTCGTCTTCTCCATCTGCAACTGGTATTTCTTGAGTATATGTCTCGTATCCAGGTAGCAAAACTTCCATAGCATAGACTCCATCATCTAAGCCTATGAACTCATATAGACCGTCTGACTCCAGAGTTGATAAATGCACTTCCGCTCCATCTTTCTTTAGACTAATTATAGCTCCAGCCATGTCATAGTTATCACTTCCCGAAATGACTCCTGATAACTTAGCCAATTTGGTTATATCTATCGTGAGATTATCTGAAAGCTGAGGATTTGTATA